>ERZ1504303.884-NODE-884-length-7375-cov-4.179645_pt1 | contig 7375 bp, 7 predicted proteins | sample MGYA00571862_ERZ1504303 | MGnify/ENA primary metagenome ERZ1504303 (study PRJEB39906, sample SAMEA3182079) | gut metagenome | biome: human; feature: gut; material: Stool; isolation source: human stools | place: Canada | collected 2012-11-20 ... | reverse complement strand
GCATCCAAACAGTAAAGGGGTTTCCCCTGCCATTTTTTATCACCCTATATCTTTATACCCTTATTTTTTTTCACATGCTCTTTTTCCTTTACGTCTGTTTTCCGCCGTATTTCCGAAAAGTGCTCTTTCAACAATTTCCCTGCCAGTTTCTTCGCCTTCTCCTGCATCACATCATACACATCCCATCTGTTGCGGCCCAGCAGTTTGTTTTCTATCTTCTCGAATTTATCGTAAAAACTGAAGTTGTCCGGGTATTCATCTATCAGTCCGTCTCTCGGATAGCCTTTATCCATGATATACAGCAGTGTCATCCAGTCATAATTATACGGACTCCGAGTAAGGCCCAGCCCCTTTCCGGAATCAGTCAGCCTATAATAGTTCTCCCATGTAGGAGCAAGATCATAACGCTCACTGTCCGTTATACTTTTCAATGCCGATTTGTCCACAAAAGCATCTGCCGGAATCTTCTCCAACGGCAACAAACAGCCGTAATCATCGCAACAGCGGTTTACTTTCCCTTCCATCAATGAAGGCCATCCCCGTAACTCATACACATTCAGATACTTTTCCTCAAAGTCCGGTTCAAAGAAACGCTTCTCTATATTCGTTGCCATAAAATCCCCGTATTGACGGTTTCCTACGTAATCCCTACCGAACAGCAGCACCCCTTTACCCGTCTCAACACCTGTATAATACGTGTTCCCATGCTTCAAATCATCCTGCATCTCCGCTATCACTTCGGGTGGTGCGGACTTTATCTCCCGCCACATCTCCGGTGTAAGTTGTCGGGGATAGTTCTCGTCCCTTGAAAGCGGGTCCATGTACTTTCACAGGCAATACACCACTTCCGACAGAGCCAGGTATCAATGCGGCTTAATCCCATGTCCGTCCATCGCCTTTTCCAGTCTTCGCAGATAATCATCATTATTCCCTTCCCGCAAACGCGGAATAATCCTCATATCAGGCACATTATAGTACATCATGCCCATGGTAGGCATTTCCGTTTCCTTGAGCGCCTTCTCCACATCTCCCAGCATAAACTCCAGAAAACCTTCCTCACCCGTACCTTTCATACTGACATGCACCGGGTTGAGATGTCCGTCCACTGTGACATACACACTGCCACTGTTCGTATTCTCTTTTTCCATTCATCAAAAAATTAAATGTTCATTCCTTGTCCTTTTCTCTTTGCCGGAATCCGCACCCTCATTTCCACGTTCGGGAACCGTACATTATCCGGTCGTGCCACCAGTGACGAGACTATCCGTTCCTGTTCTCCGGTCAGCGGCATAGGCTGCCGTTGCAATTTTCTCAGCCTGTTAAAGTTCCTCAGCGTAGGTGCCATGTCGCAACATGCCACACAAATCCCATATCTCACCATATCCGAAGAAACCGTCTGCCCGTCACCTATTTTTGCCCGGCATGCGGCATTCAGCGGAGCCACCTCATAAAACCTCAAACTCTCAGGTTTCCGCTTGCCGTCAAAAAAACGTTCGGCCAGCCCACTCAGAAACTCATCCAGCATCCTGTCCCCACCGTCTGTCTTGTCAAACAGCAATACCTTCCGCCCGTGTTCCACCGACATGTAGGTGGGAAAAGCAGCCAGCCCGCTGCGTATCACATCCCCGTTCATTCCGAAACGATGTCGCAGCCGCCTGTAATCCTCATTTTCCAGCAAATCCGTATGTTCCGCTGATAATGACAGATGTACAATCCCCCGTTCCTCACAGAATGCCGCATCCCGGAGTCTCACCACCCCCAACGGATATATATTCTCCCGTTCCAGTACAGGACAGAGCTGTTCCAGATAATCCGCATTGTCCGTACCGAATATGGGAGGAATCAGACTTTTGTCTTTAAAGTCGAAACGGAACATTCAGTGGTCGGGAATAAATTCCCGACCGGTCGTATGAGACCGCACGTTGTTACTGATATAACGGGAAAATCCCTCTTCCCCCTGTCCGCGCATACTCAGATACACGGGTCTGTAAAAGGCGTCCAATGTCATATACAGACTGCCGCTTTCCACCGCTTGCTTTTTCTTTTCTTCCATAGATTCTATAGGATTAATTGTTTCTTCTCCTTCTTCTGTGGGGTAATGGAAGCTGCATGCTTCACCTGCCGTTGGCTGTCAGACATCCGCTGTTCAGGAGCTTCCTGCCTGTAGTGTGTTTCCGGTAACCCGCCGGTCTGTTCCTCTTCCGAATGCGGATACGACACCGGATGTGACATTTCCATCCTTTCTATTCGGCTTATCCGTGCGCCCAACCTGAACTCTCCATCCGTAATATGGAACTCCGATTGTAACAAATCCGCCGCCATCTCCTTTGCCTCTTTCTGTAAGGCCGCATAGCCGAAGTCGTGTGCCGACAAAGGCGCGTTCATCCGTGCCCTCATGCTGTCTCCCAGCTTCTCCGCCAGTTCCCTGAACTCATACTCATAGCTGAACGGATGCACCTTGTCTGCCGCAACAATCCCGGCGTACCCGTTTTCCGAAATATACAGCAATGACGCTACATCATAGTTCCGGGGCGAGATACCCAAACCGAATTCTTTTGTCAGCCGGTCGAAGTTATGGAAATCGGGCCGCAGGTCGAACTTTGCCCTGCACACCCCACCGTCCAGCACACTTCTATCCGCAAACTTGTCGGAGGTGAAGTTCACCACCGACCTGCGCAATTGTGCGTCTGTGCTTCGCAAATCCGCTTTGGACAGCTTTTCGATGCAGTTGTCCGCCAGCCCGGCCACCCGTTTGGTAGGCAGGTCAATCTCATATATCCGCAAAGTTTCGGGTACTTTGGTCACGTTGAAGAAGCCGTCGGCCAGATGTTGCAGATAGCTGTTCCGTGCCTTCATACCCTTGGGGGTGTCGGAAAACAGTATCACGCCCTCTTCCGTAACCACCGCATATACCCGGTTTTTCGTCCCGGAAGTTTCCGTTACCGCCGCTTTCCGCCTGTCCGGTTTCCGGGCAATGCGGTTCCAAATATCATTCAGGATTGACATAGCTTGTATTTTTAGACATGATAACCGGCGACAAAGAAAAACATTCAGCCGCCAATCTGCAATACCTCATACATACGAGTCATCCGTTGGCGGCTGTTGGCGTACAACCTTTACGCCAGCCGTGCGTCCAGCATCCGGTTATAACTTTTGCGCAGGGAGTCGATGAACGGAGTGGTGTCCGTACAACGGTCGAACACCTTGCCACGCTTGGTGTACAGCGCATTGATTTTCAGACGGAACACTTCCTCGAAAACGCGGATAACATCCACAATTTTCAAATTCCGGCCTTCAGCCGTACCTATCGCACCGGCTGCCATCAGTGCGGCCACCAGTTCAATCAGGTCGCTGTCCGTACCGTTCCATGTCAGTGTGACGGAACTTTTGCTTCCGCTTCCCCGCACTGCTTCCGCATGGAATCCGGCAGACACAGTACCATGACGAAGCATCTCCTTCAGTATTTCCGCTTCCGCATCCAGCAACGCCAACGTCTTGTCGATAAACACGTCATACAGGATATTGCGGCAATCTTCAGCCATTCCGTTGCAGGCCTGCCGCATAAAGGCCAGCTCTATTTTTGTGTAGTTCAGACAACGTAGCTGTCCCGTCAGGTCCCCTGCCGGTGAAAGCGTAGCAAGGCAGTTCACGAAATCGTCATAGGCAGCCGGCAACTCACCTAGCGCAGGTCCGGCACCGTTTGTATAAGAGGCGAACAGATTAAAAAGAGAGGTTTCCACCAATGTCTTCATCGTATCATGTTTTTAGGTTCCACAATTCAACTCTCCACTCATCCTGCCGGAATAAAGACAAGTGCCATGCCTGAAACAGTACACAGATAAAACATTGGAAATAAACCATATAGAAAGCAGTAAAAATGATGTGTACATAAAAGCATTGTGGATTGGACATGATGTGTCCGAATTTCGGACATATTCTAATCCAGACGATACTTCCTCAGTTTCAGATAAAGCGTGCTCCGGCTGATGCCCAGCAGCCGTGCGGCAGCCTTCCTGTCATTGCCCGTTGCCTCCAATGCTTTCAGAATGGTTGCCCGTTCCATCCGCTCGTCATTAAGTGAATACTCTCCCGGTTGCCTGCCTTTATCGGGAATGTCTATCTCCCCGGTGGTTATCCAGTCATCTTTAGCCAATAAGGTGGCCCGTCTGACAACCATCCTCAGTTCCCGTATGTTTCCCGGCCACGAATAAGATTTCAACCGTTTCTGTACTTCGCGGTCAAAGCCTTTCACTTTCCTTGAGAACTCTTGATTGGCGGCATCCAGCATGAATTCCGCCAACGGGATAATATCCTCAATGCACTCTGCCAGCAATGGTACATGCAACGGAAATTCATTCAGACGATGGAACAGGTCTTCCCGGAAACGTCCTTCGGCTATCGCCTTCTCCAGGTCCTCATTGGTAGCAGCTACCAGACGGATGTCCGTCTGAATCTCCTCTTTACCGCCTACGGGACGGTAGCGTTTTTCCTGCAAGGCACGCAACAGTGCCCTTTGTACTTCGGCATTCAGATTACCCACCTCGTCCAGAAACAGTGTCCCATGGTTGGCGGCGGCAAACATGCCCGTCTTGTTTTCCGTCGCTCCGGTAAAGGCACCCTTCACATGACCGAACAGTTCCGATGCCGCCAGTTCCTTCGGAAGTACCCCGCAATCCACTGCGATGAAAGAAGCATCCGACCGACCGCTCAACACATGTATCTGCCGGGCCACATACTCCTTGCCTGTCCCTGATGCGCCACGTATCAGCACGGCTAACGTATCCACCGGAGCCACCAGCCGGATATGCTCCTGCAATCTCAATGCCAAAGGGCTTTTGCTTGTATAGAATCTTTGTTTTGTATTGCCGTCCCTTCTCTTACGTTCCAATGCTTTCCGGATAATACCGAGTACCTTTTCTGTCTGCACAGGTTTGGGCAGATAGTCCACGGCACCTTTTTTAACCGCTTCCACGGCACCGGGTATATCCCCGTAGCCTGTCATGATGAGGAAAGGAATACGATAGCCATGTGTATTCATCCATTCCAGCAGTTCCATGCCATTGCCGTTGTCGAGACGAAAATCCGATAATACCAGATCCACATCATGGTTGTCCAAAAACTCCTTTGCATTGTCCACGGATAATACATAACGAGCATTGATACCATTTTTCACCAGCCAGTTTGTGGTAGCACGTGCATACACACGGTCATCCTCTACTATCAATACAGTTTCCATATACTCTTTTCTTTATTCTTTTTGCTTTCTCTACAGCATGTTCCACAGCTTTAATCAGTTCCTCTATTCTTTCGTCCGATAAGCCACCCCATTTTTCGGAAGGCATGGAAGCCATTTCCCTCAGTTCACTTTGGGGAATGTTTATACGGATCATTTCCCAAAGCGGCGCGGCTTTGTGTATGATACTTCCCAACTTCTTATAATCTCCCGTGGAAAAAGCGTCCCTTATTCCGGCAAGTTCACCCATGGTATCCTTTATGAACAGGTCCAGCATCTCTTCCACGTTTTCCTCTCCTTCCATGATGGCAGCAAAAGCAGGTCGATCCATCTGTGAAACTGCCGCCAGCAACTCTTCCTCAGAGAAAGGCTTATACAGACAGTCGGCAAAACCTGCGGTAAGATACTCTCCCTTTTTATCGGAACGTGCCGTGATGGCTATGACGGGAATCTCCCATGCCCGGGGAATGTTCGAGGTCCTCAACAGCTCAAGGACCGAGAAGCCATTCGTACCGGGCATCTGTATGTCGGTCAGCAGAAGGTCGTATTTCTGTTTGTTCAGACAATCCATCAACTCCCGGACATCCGAGCAGCAGTCACAGTGAATCTGATTACGGGAAAGCATTTTACTGATGACTCCCAGCTGGATACGGTTGTCATCAATGACCAGCACACGGATATCAACGGGCAATTCACAAACAGGAGAAAACTTCTCTTCCGGACAGACGGGGTGTCCGGCCGGTAGCATAGGCAGGAAAACAGAAAAACGGCTGCCCTCACCGGGTACACTCTCCACTTCCACATGCCCCTGCATCAAGGATACGAGTCGGGCCGTGATTGCCAACCCCAACCCGAAGCCGGGGATATTACGCGCATTGTCGAGCCTTTCGAAAGCTCCGAATATCCGTTTTTTCTCCTCAAGGCCTATTCCCATACCCGTATCCAGGACAGAAATATGAAGATTTCCCGGCCGGTATTCCACCTCAAGAAACACCTTCCCGTGAAATGTGAACTTCAAGGCATTGGACAGCAGGTTGCCGACTATCTGCCGGATATGCGAGCTGTCACAGTTGACCATAACATCCAGACCGGAGAAAGATGCAGTGAACGCAAGTTTTTTCTGCCGGGCGGCAAGACGGTGGCTGTCCGCTATTTCTTCAAACAGAGTTTTCAAGCTGAAGAGTGTGTTTTTGGAGTGCGTCCCACCTTCATCCATCCGGTGATATTCCATCAGCGTGTCTACCAGAGCGAGCATATAATCGGACGAATGCAGGATATTGTCCAGATAACCGACCCTGCAACTACCATCGCTTTCCGAAGACAACTGTTCCGCACAGCCTCTGATAGCTGCCAGCGGAGCACGCAGGTCATGGGCCACTGAGGCCATCAGCTCCTTACGTGAACGGAGCAATTCTCTATTCCGATTGTCGGACTGTTCAAATTCCCTCTCATACCGAAGACGACGGTTCAAATCCCGGTGAATGAGGATATACAATACAATTGCCAGTAAAGAGATAGACAAAGCCAAGCCGGCTACCACATAGTAGGAATTATTCCGTTCAAGGACAAAGGTTCTGTAGCGTGCAGCAAAACGTTCGTTATTCTCCCGTTCAAATTCAGAGACTATGCTGTTCATCCTTTCGTTCAGTTCCATGCCGCCAACGTATAAGCTGTCCATCTGTGCCTGTATTTGCACTAATCTTTCAGCCTGTTCCAAGGACAGAGAGTGGAGCATACATGTTGCCATTCCGATTGAAGGGACAATGAACAAAGAGCAATGCCTACATTCGCCATCTTCCTTCTGTCGCTGACAGGCAAATTTATTCTCTTTTAATGGAAAAATATCCCAAATTCCCTTCTTAGAACTATCTCTCGTACCGGATTTAAACAAGACCATATTCCTCTTTTGCTGCACAGCTTGTCTCCCAGCAGTCAAAATAATGGAAGGGATACTTTCCTGTACAATATCGCCAATACTCTGCAATTCATTGAAAGTATGCATTGTCTTGGAAAGAAGAATTTCTTTATTCCAAAGAAGAAGACACAATGAGTCAATACGGTTTTTTTGTAAGGGAGTATGGACATACTCCTTTAGGAGTTGCAGACTGTCACAAACCTGTCTCTTATACACATCTCCGAGCC
>ERZ1504303.809-NODE-809-length-7678-cov-3.365866_pt1 | contig 7678 bp, 6 predicted proteins | sample MGYA00571862_ERZ1504303 | MGnify/ENA primary metagenome ERZ1504303 (study PRJEB39906, sample SAMEA3182079) | gut metagenome | biome: human; feature: gut; material: Stool; isolation source: human stools | place: Canada | collected 2012-11-20 ... | reverse complement strand
GGCCCACGGCGTCGATCTCGTCGATAAAGACGATGGCGGGGGCGTTCTTCTTGGCCTGGTCAAACAGGTCGCGGACGCGGGAGGCGCCCACGCCCACGTAGAGCTCCACAAAGTCGGAGCCGGAGATGGAGAGGAAGTGAACCCCCGCCTCGCCGGCCACGGCCTTGGCCAGCAGGGTCTTGCCGGTGCCCGGCGGGCCCACCAGCAGCACGCCCTTGGGGATGCGGGCCCCCAGCTCCAGAAACCGCTTGGGGTCCCGGAGGAACTCCACAATCTCCTGGAGCTCCCCCTTCTCCTCCTCTGCGCCGGCCACGTCCTCAAAGGTGACCTTCTTCTGCTCGTCGGCGCCGGTGCGGGTGCGGGCGCGGCCGAAGCGGGCGGTGCGGTCCACACCGCCGCCGCCGCCTCCGCCCCCGCCGGCCCCGGCCTGGCGCAGGAACATGAAGTACCACAGCAGGCCGAACACCACCAGGATGACGATCCACGGGATAAAGCTCATCCAGTAGGGAGGCACCCAGCCCTGGGGATAGTCGTAGTCGGTGATGATCCCCTGCCGCTTCTGTTCCACAATGAGGTCGTTAAAGTCCTGGTAGAACCAGTCCGGGTTGCCGATCTGATAAGTGAGCACACTCTGGCCGCCCTGGGGCTCCTTCAGGTACAGGGTCACGGTATTGTCCTCCAGGGAGACCCGGCTCACCATCTGCTGCTCCAGCAGCTGGCGCACCTGGGCATAGGTGACCTTCTCCTGATTCCCCATCCCGCCCCGGAGGGCGAAGATGGTCATCAGCAGAACCACGGCGATGAGCAGGTAAAAGCCCACATCGCGCAGGCTTCCGTTTCGTTTCAAACTGCGGACACGTCCTTTCCGGGCAGATTGGGCACCTCAGGCGCCCGTTATTCCTCTCCTCCGTACACACAGGGCTTAAGAATGCCTATGTAGGGCAGGTTGCGGTATTTTTCCGCATAGTCCAGCCCGTAGCCCACCACAAAGTAGTCGGGGATGGTAAAGCCGGAGTAGTGCAGCTCCACCTCCTTGGTGCGGCGGGAGGGCTTATCCAGCAGGGTGCACAGCCGCACGGAGGCGGGGCTGCGGGCCTGGAGGAGCTGGAGCAGATAGCTCAGGGTGTTGCCGCTGTCCAGAATGTCCTCCACCACGATCACGTCGCGGCCCTCGATGTGCTCGCTGAGATCCTTGATGATCCTGACCTGCCCGGAGCTGGCCGTGCCCGCCCCATAGGAGGACACCGCCATGAAGTCCACGGTGCAGGGCAGGTGGATCTGGCGCACCAGATCCGCCATAAACACGAAGGAGCCCCGCAATACGCTGACCAGCAGGGGCTCCCTCCCTGCGTAGTCCCGGTCGATCTCGGCGGCGATCTCCGCCACCCGCCGGTGCAGCTCCTCCTCGGAAAAGAGCACCCGCTCCACGTCCTTGTCCAGCATGTGTTCCATACCTCTCCCTCACTCTTTCTTCCAGAATAACAGCTCATAGGCCGCCTGTCCAGGGACGGCCGTCCGGCTCTGCTCAGGCCCGAAGCCCGCCACCGCGGCCACGCCCCGACCGTCGGCCAGAACCGGAATCCGCTCCCGCTCCCGGCGGGGCACCTTTTCGTCAATAAACAGCTTTTTCAGCGTCTTGGTTCCACCCCGCCCGGGCAGTGTAACCGCGTCTCCCGTCTGCCGGGGGCGGAGCACCAGGGGACCCTCCAGCGCCCCCTGGGCCAGATACAGGGCCCCGGGCTTCCGCTCGCTCTCGTCCGGGCAGCGTACCGGGCGGCAGCGCACCCGCCAGGGCGTGCCCTCCACCTCGGTCTCACCGTCCAGGGCCAGAGGCGTGGGCAGAAAGGGGGGCAGGGGGTCGGACTGGGTGGTGAGCAGCAACTCCCTGTATACCCGCTGAGCCAGCCGTCCGCCGGGCAGGAACACCACGGCGGAGGGGTCGTCTCCCCGGGCCAGCTCCACCACCGCCTTGAGGTGGGCGGCGGAGCAGTTGGTGCTGCCGTCCCCCATCATCTCCAGCAGGCGGCGCACCGCACGGGGGGCGATAGCCGCCGGGAGCTGGGCGATGTACCTGGCCTCGATCACCAGGTCGTCCTCCGCCCACCGGGCGTTCTGACAGGCCGCAGCGGCCTGGGCGTTCAGATAGTCGTTGTCGGTGCGCAGGTAGCCCATGGTCTCCGCGGCGCTCTCAGTGAGGCGGGGATTGAGCTGACGCAGCACCGGCACCACCTGGCGGCGGATGCGGTTGCGGGCGTAGCCCTCGTCGGTGTTGCTGCTGTCCTCCACGTGGGCCACGCCGTTGGCCTCCAGGTAGGCCACAATCTCCGCCCGGGAGGTGGTGAGCAGGGGGCGCACCACCACTCCCCGCCGGGGCGGGATACCCGCCAGTCCGTGGAGCCCCGCCCCCCGCACCAGGTGGAGCAGCAGGGTCTCCAGATTGTCGTCGGCGCTGTGGGCGGTGGCGATGCGTCCACAGCCCATGGCGTCCGCCGCCCCCCGCAGGAATTCATAGCGCATCTGGCGGGCGGTCTCCTCCACCCCCAGGCCCCGGGCCCTGGCCTCATGGGCCACGTCGCCCGCGCCAATGACGCAGGGGATGTCCTGCCCGGCGCACCACTCCGCCACAAAGGCGGCGTCCCGGTCGGATTCGGCCCCGCGCAGGTTGTGGTTGTAGTGGGCGGCCGCCACCCGGAAGCCCCCCTCTCCGGCCCAGGTGTGGAGCAGGTGAAGCAGGCACATGGAATCCGCACCGCCGGACACGGCGCACAGCACCGTGCCCCCCCGGGGGAGCATGTCGTATTCGGTTGTCAGGGCTTTGATGGTTTCCAGCATAAAGTCTCCTTTGCGGCGGGCGGATGTGGGCATCCGCCCCTACGTAGGGGGCGATGCCTGCATCGCCCCATTCCGCGTCAATATTCGCTGTGCCTCCGGTCGATGGACGAGAAGGTGGTGTACTCGGGCAGCCACTGGAGCTCCACGGTGCGGGTCTCGCCGTGGCGGTTCTTGGCGATGATGCACTCGGCCAGGTTGTGGTTCTCGTCGCTGTCGTTGTAGTAGTCGTCCCGGTAGAGGAACATGACGATGTCGGCGTCCTGCTCGATGGCGCCCGACTCACGCAGGTCGGAGAGCATGGGCCGCTTGTCGGAGCGGCTCTCCGGGCCGCGGGAGAGCTGGGACAGGCACACCACCGGCACGTTCAGCTCCTTGGCCATGATCTTCAGGGCGCGGGAGATGTCGGAGACGATCTGCTGGCGGTTGTCGCCGCTTCGGGTGGGCCCGCCGGCGGAGGTCATAAGCTGGAGGTAGTCTATGACCACCAGCCCCAGATTATCCACCCGGCGGCACTTGGCGTTCATATCGGCCACGGAGAGGGAGGGGTTGTCGTCGATTAAAATCTGCGTCTGGTTGAGGGCCGCCGAGGCGGCGGCGATCTTGGTCCAGTCCTCCTCCCCCAGCTTGCCGGTGACCAGCTTTTTGTTGTCCACAAAGCTCTCGCCGGAGATGAGGCGCATGGCCAGCTGCTCCCGGCTCATCTCCAGGGAGAAGAAGACCACCGTTTTGCCGGAGAACTTGCCCGCGTGGAGGAGCATGTTCAGGGCGAAGGAGGTCTTGCCCATGCCGGGGCGGGCGGCCAGGAGGATCAGATCGGACTTGTTCAGGCCCGAGATGGCCATATCCACGTCGGGCAGGCCGGTGGACAGGCCGGGCACGGCGGAGTCGCTGGCGGCCAGCTCGTTGAGCCGCTCGTACACATTGAGGATGACGCTGGAGATGTGGGTCAGGCCCTGGGCGGACCGGCCCTGGCGGATGGCGTAGATGCGCTGCTCCGCCGCCTCCAGCACCTCCTGGGCGGTGCCGGTGCCCTCCTGCACCATGGCGGTCAGCTCTCCCGCCGTCTCGGCGATGCGCCGCAGCAGGGCCTTGTCCTTGACGATGGCCACGTACTCCTTCACGTTGGCCGCCGTGGGGGTGATCTCCATGAGCTGGAGGACGTAATTGCGGGAGGTGTTCTCGTCGTACACCCCGTTCTGCTTCATGTGCTCCAGCACCGTCACCGGGTCGATGGTGAGGGAGAAGTTGAACATGGAGTAGATGATCTCATAGATCTCCCGGTTGGTGCGCAGATAGAAGTCCTCCGGCCGGAGGGCCTCGATCACCTCGGGCACGCAGCGGGCGTCAATGAGCATGGAGCCGAGCACGGACTGTTCGGCCTCGGTGCTGTGGGGCATCTGCCGGGTCAAAAGCTCCTCTTCACTTGGCATGTTCCTCACCTCCGGGAGCGTAAAATGCGGGCGGGATAAAACACAAACGCCGCAGGGGCGACCCCTGTGAGCGCCCGCGGGCGGCCATAAAGGCCGCCCCTACCCAGGGCAGACCGGCTGAGCGTATACAGGGACGGCCTCTTTGCCCTCCCGTTCCCGGTTCAGGCCTCGGCCACGACCACCTTGAGGGTGCCGGTGACCTCGTACCCCAGCTTGACCTTCAGCTCATAGCCGCCGAAGGCCTTGATGGGCTCGTCCTGGACGATCTTGGTCTTGGGGATGGCGATGCCGTGCTGGGCCTGGAGGGCGTCGGCGATCTCCTTGCTGGTCACTGCGCCGAACAGCCGCCCGCCGTTGCCGCCCTTGGCCACTACCTTCACGGTCAGCTCTTTGAGCTTGGCGGCGGTAGCCTCTGCCTCCGCCTTCTCGGCGGCCTCCTGGGCCTTTTTGGCCTTCTCCTGCATCTTCATGGTGTTGACGTTCTCCGCCGTGGCGGGCACCGCCAGCTTCCGGGGCAGGAGAAAATTGCGGGCGTAGCCGTCGCTGGCCTCGCTCATCTGGCCCTTCTTGCCCTGACCCTTCACGTCCTGCTGCAAAATCACTTTCATTGGGATAACTTCCTTTCCAAATCTCAAAACTTATTCAATAGGGCACGTGAAATTCCGACACCCGCCAGCCGCCAGCGGTGCGCTCCATGCGAATGGGCCAGCGCTCTGTGCTGAGCGGGCGGGCGCCCGTCTCATCCGGCTGCACGGTCAGATCGGCGTAATGCCCCACCAAGTAAAACTCCACAGCGTCCTCGCTCTGGCTCACCAGCTCATAGGTGTCCGGCACATCGGCCCAGCCATACTCCAGGCTGCTGCCCCGCTCCAGCTCCAGGAAGCATGTCCGGCCCTCCCCATCGGCGGCGAAGATGGGGAATCGCTCCCCGTCCATATTCTCCGTCCACAGCAGCTCCTCCTGGTACGCCGGGGTGAAGATGCCGTCCAGCATGGCCTGGAAGTCCTCCCACCGGGCGTACCGCCCCTGGGCCACCAGATAGGTCCAGCCGCTGTCCAGGGTGACCGTCTCATAGTCCCCCAGCTCCGGCGGATCACCGCCGTCCAGGGGATAGCTGTCCACGCCGCTGGTGGAGCAGCCCATGAGGAAGCTGGCGGCGCTGTACGCCCGCAGGAAGAGCGCCTGCTGCTCCGCGTCCAGGAAAGCGGGCACCGGCTGGTCCGCCATCCAGTCCGGGATGGGGGGCTCCGCCGGAGCTGGGGCCTCCGTCGAGGCCGGAGTGACCTCCGCCGGGGGCGTGGGGGCCTCTGCCGCCGGGGCGGTGCAGGCACCCAGAACCAGCGCCAGGCCGGCCGCCAACAGCACCAGCGGTCGTTTCACAGTTCTCACTCCTCCTCCAGATATGCGTCAATGGCCTGGAGGAGCATATCGTTGACCTCGTCCACGCCTTTGCCCGGCACCTGGGCGCCGGCGGTGGCGGCGTTGCCGCCGCCCCCCAGCTTCTCCAGCACCACCTGTACGTTCACGTCCCCCATGCTGCGGGCGGAGAGGATCACCCGCCCCTCCTGGTCGGGGAAGAGGACGAAGGAGGTGTCGATGCCCGAGATGTTGAGCAGCTCGTCGGCGGCCTGGGCGGCGGTAATGCGGCCCACGGTGTGGTCCACCTTGGCTACGGCAATGCCCTCATGGTACATTTTGGCGTTCTGAATAATGTCGTACTTGGCGATGGTGCCCTCCAGGTCGTTCTGGAACAGCTTCTTGACGTCGCCGGTGTCCGCACCCGAGCGGCGGAGAAAGGCGGCGGCCTCAAAGGTGCGGCTGCCGGTACGCATGGTAAACTGCTTGGTGTCCAGTACCATCCCGGCCAGCAGGGCCTCCGCCTCGGTCTTGAGCAGGTCGGCGGGCTCCAGCAGGTACTGGAGCAGCTCGGTGACCAGCTCGCTGGCGGAGGAGGCGTAGGGCTCGTGGAAATTGAGGGCCGCGTCAGCGATATAGGAGGAGGCCCGGCGGTGGTGGTCGATCACCGCCACCTTGTGTACCGCCTCCAGCAGATCCTGGCTCACCACCTGCTCGGGCCGGTTGGTGTCCACCACCACCAGCAGGCAGTTGGCGTCGGCCAGCAGGATGGCATCCTGCTGGGAGAGGAACACGTCCTTGTACTCGCCCAGCCCCCCCAGCCGCTCGGACATCTCGCTGGCCGGGTTCTGCCCGGCCTCCTTGATGATGTGCACCGGCGCGCCCTTCTTGCGGGCCCTGGCGCCCACGCCGGCGGCGGCGCCGATGCAGTCCATGTCGGGGTACTTGTGGCCCATGACAAACACCCGGGAGGCGTCGGCCATCAGCTCGCCCAGGGCATTGGCCATGACCCGGCTCTTAACCTTGGTGCGCTTCTCCAGCTCCTTGGTGCGGCCGCCGTAAAACTCGAAGTTGAACTTGTTCTTGACCACCACCTGGTCGCCGCCCCGGCTCAGGGCCATCTCCACCGACAGGGCCGCGTACTGGAACAGCTCGGCCAGGGTGTCGGCGTCCTTGCCGACGCCGATGGACAGGGTGGCCTGGATGCCCGAGGGACTGACCACCTCCCGCACCGTCTCCAGGATGGAAAACTTGCCCTCCTGAAACTGGGCCAGAAACCGCTCCTCAAAGACAAAGAGGTAGCGGTCCCGCTCGCACCGGCAGAACACCCCCTGGGCCGGGGCCACCCACTGGGCCAGCCGCTCGTCGATGCCGCTGCGCATGGCGGAGCGGGCGGAATCGGTGGCCCCCTTCATCAGCTCCTCATAGTTGTCCACGGTGAGAATCCCCACCACCGGCCGGGTGGAATAGTAGATGTCCCGCACCTGGGCGAAGTCGGTGACGTCCACCCAGTAGGTGGTGGCCAGGTAGCCCCGCCCGCCCTGATCCTCGGTGCGGACCAGGTGGCCGAAGACCAGGAAGCGCCGCTCCCCGATGCGCACCTCAGTGGGGCACTCGGTTTTCCCCTCCATGAGCCAGCGGGAGGAGAAGTCAGGCACCGCCGCGGTGATTTTGGTGTCGAACAGGTGCTCCCGCTCGCCGGTGAGCTGGAGAAAGCGGTCGTTGGACCAGATGACCTCGTCGTTCTCCGGCCGGAAGATCACCATGGGCAGCGGGGCGTTGACCATGGTATCCTTGGTAGCCGTATCCATGTTGCAGGTGACGCTCTCGATGTATTTGATGATCTCCTTCTGCCTCTGGGCGTTGCTGCGCCGGAAGTAGAGGTAGAGCACCGCCACCACCGCCGCCTCGATCACCGCCACCGCCACGCTGAACAGGGCCGACACTGCGGCGAAGAGGAGCAGGAACACAAAGTAGAGCCGCAGGCTGGGCTCCAGCAGATGGGTCAGCTTATTTTTCCGCATTGAGACACCTCCCAAGCAGGTCGTACGGTGCAGAAC
>ERZ1504303.782-NODE-782-length-7783-cov-3.031185_pt1 | contig 7783 bp, 8 predicted proteins | sample MGYA00571862_ERZ1504303 | MGnify/ENA primary metagenome ERZ1504303 (study PRJEB39906, sample SAMEA3182079) | gut metagenome | biome: human; feature: gut; material: Stool; isolation source: human stools | place: Canada | collected 2012-11-20 ... | reverse complement strand
GCGGGCGCTGTTTGTGGAGCACGCCAGGCAGGCGGAACAGCTCCAGGCGGAAGCGTGTTGATATAGATCCGGGGGCCGGAAACGGGAAGACGGGTGCAAATCCCGCGCAGTCCCGCTGCCGTAAGAGAACAGCCGGTGCGCACGGGCCACTGGGGCGACCCGGGAAGGCGCGCAGCGGCGGAGACGCTCAAGCCGGAAAACCGTACCGGCTCCGAATTCACAGCCACCTACGAGCGATAGGAAAGGATGAAACACATGATGAATCAACGAAACACACGGCTTCTGCGCACGGCAGCGGTGCTCGTCGGCCTGCTGGGCGTGCTCACCATGAGCGCCTCGGCCATGCACATTGCCGAGGGCTACCTGCCGGTGGGCTGGGCCGCCGGCTGGGGCGTGGTATGCGTCCCCTTTGTGGTGGCGGGCTTCCTCTCCATCCAGAAGAAGGTCGCCCAGGCCCCCAAGGCCAAAATCCTGCAGGCCATGTGCGGAGCGTTCGCCTTCGTGCTCTCCGCGCTGAAAATCCCCTCCTTTGAAGGTTCCTGCTCCCACCCCACCGGCGTGGGGCTGGGCGCCATCCTGTTCGGGCCCATGACCATGGCGGTGCTGGGACTGATCGTCCTGCTGTTCCAGGCCCTGCTGCTGGCCCACGGCGGCCTGACCACCCTGGGGGCCAACACCTTTTCCATGGCCATCGCCGGCCCCATCGTGTCCTGGGCGGTCTACAAGCTGCTGCGCAAGGCAAACGCCCCGGCGGCAGTGGCGGTCTTCGCCGCGGCCGCGCTGGGCGACCTGTTCACCTATGTGGTGACCTCGGTGCAGCTGGGCGTGGTTCACGGCGGCATTGGGAAATTCCTGATGATATTCGCCGTCACCCAGATCCCCCTGGCCATCGCCGAGGGCCTGCTGACCGTGGTGGTGTTCAACGTGCTGGAGAAGTACAGCCGGGAAGAGCTCCACGCCCTGTGCGTGCTGTAAGGAGGGAACCGGAATGAAGGTATGGCAGAAAAATCTGATCCTGATCGTGCTGGTGGTGCTGCTGGCGGCGCTGCCGCTGTGGCTGCTGCCCGACGCCGAGTTCGGCGGCGCGGACGGCCAGGCGGAGGAAGCGATCCTGGAGCTTCAGCCCGACTATGAGCCCTGGTTTGAGCCGATTCTGGAGCCGGCCAGCGGCGAGGTGGAGTCCCTCCTCTTCGCCCTCCAGGCCGCCATCGGCGCGGGCGTGGTGGGCTTCGTCCTGGGCCGCATCACCAAAAAGCCGGAGAAGAGGGAGCAGGGCTGATGGGAACCGACCGCTACGCCTATCAATCGCGGCTGCGGCGGATCTCCCCCATGCCGAAGCTGCTTCTGACCGGCTCGGCGCTGGTGCTCTGCCTGCTCTGCGACAGCGTAACGGTCGGCCTGGTCACCCTGCTGGCGATGTGGGGACTGGTTACCGCCCTGGGCGGGCTCAGCCCCCGCGTCTTCCTGCGGTTTCTGTGCGTCCCGATGGCCTTCCTGGCCATCGGATGCGTGACGATCCTGATCAACAGCTACCCCCAGGGCGCGCCGGTGCTACTTGCCGTGCCGGTGGGGGAGCGGCTGTGGGGCTTTGACCGGGCGGCGCTGCTCCGGGCCGGGCGGCTGTTCTGCAAGGCGGTGGGGGCGGTGGGGGCCATGTACTTCCTGGCACTGAATACCCCGGTGACCGATGTGACCATGGCGCTGGAGCGGCTGCACGTACCCCACCTGCTGGTGGAGCTGATGGAGCTGATCTACCGCTTTATCTTTGTCCTGACCGAGACCGCCTCCCGCATCCGCCTGGCTCAGGAGTCCCGGCTGGGCTATCAGGGGGTGCGCCGCTCCCTGTCCTCCCTGGGCACCCTGGCCTCCATGGTGTTTCTCCGGGCGTGGCGGAAGGCGGACCGGGTGTATACTGCCCTGGAGTCCCGCGGCTACAGCGGAAGCCTGGTCACCCTGTCCGGCGGCTATGCGCGGGGGGCGTGGCTCTACCCGCTGACAGCGGCGGTGGCGGCGGTTCAGCTGGCGGCATGGTATCTCGAGAGGAGCGTGATGGGATGATGGAGGCCGCGATTGAGGCCAGAGAGCTGCGCTATACCTATGAGGACGGCACGGCGGCGCTGAAGGGCATCAACCTCCGGGCCGAACGGGGAAAGATTACGGGCATCCTGGGGGCCAACGGGGCGGGCAAGTCCACCCTGTTTCTGAACCTCAACGGCGTGCTCCAGCCGTCCGACGGGGAGATTCTGCTGGACGGCGTGCCGGTGAAGCGGGACCGGAAGGGGCTGACCGAGCTGCGCCGCCGGGTGGGCATCGTGTTCCAGGATCCGGACGACCAGCTCTTCTCCGCCGACGTGTACCGGGATATCTCCTTCGGCGCGGTCAACCTGGGCCTGCCCGAGGCGGAGGTGCGCCGCCGGGTGGAGGCGGCTATGGAGCGCACCGGAGTGTCCCACCTGCGGGACAAACCCACCCACGCCCTCTCCTTCGGGCAGAAGAAGCGGGTGGCCATCGCCGGCGTGCTGGTCATGGAGCCGGAGGTGCTGATTCTGGACGAGCCCACCGCCGGGCTGGACCCCCAGGGGGTGAGCGCTCTGCTGGAGCTGCTGGCCAGCCTGCGGGACGGCCTGGGCATGACCATTCTCATGGCCACCCACGACATGGACGTGGTGCCCCTGTGCTGCGACTACGCCTATCTGCTGGGCGGGGGAAGCGTGCTGGCCCAGGGGACGCCGGAGGAGCTGTTTGCCCAGGCGGAGCTGCTGCGGGCCAACCACCTGCGCCTGCCCCGCATCGCCCACCTGATGGCGATTCTCCGCGACCGGGACGGCCTGGACGTGGCCCCGGTGGGCACCATTGGGGCGGCCCGGCGGGAGCTGCTGCGATTGTTGAAACAGGAGGAGTTATTGTGAAACGAGGCATTCTGTACGGCGTCGGAGTGGGCCCCGGCGATCCGGAACTGATCACCCGCAAGGCCCAGCGGATCATCGCCCAGGCGGCGGTGCTGGCGGTGCCCGACAAGGGCAGCGGGGAGAAGACCGCGCTGACCATCGCCGGCGAGCTGGCTGAGGGGAAGGAGATTCTCCTCTGCGACGCCCCCATGGTGCGGGACGAGGCCGCCCTGGACGCGGCCTATGAGGCCAACGCCGACCGGGTGTGCGCCCTGCTGGACGGGGGGAAGGACGTGGCCTTCCTCACCTTGGGCGATCCCACCGTCTACTCCACCTACCTCTACCTCCACCGCAAGGTGGTGGCCCGGGGGTATGAGGCGGAGATCATCCCCGGCGTGCCCTCCTTCTGCGCGGTGGCGGCCCGGCTGGGCGCCGCCCTGTGCGAGAAATCGGAGCGGCTGCTCATTGTCCCCGCCTCCCACAAGGACGTGGACGACTGCCTGGACGTGGACGCCAACCTGGTGTTCATGAAGGCGGGCCGGGAGATCGGCGCGCTGAAGGAGAAGCTGGCGGAGAAGGGCCTGCTGGAGCGGGCGTCCATGGTGGCCAACTGCGGCATGGAGGGGGAGGCGGTCTACCCCCGCTTCGCCGAGCTGACCGATGGCAGCGGCTACTTCTCCGTGGTGCTGGTGAAGAAGGGGGAAGAGGCTTGAACATCCGTATGACCGGCCTGGACTGGCGGAAGGCCCCCATCGGTCTGCGGGAAGCCCTCTCCTTCACCCGGAGCCGGGTGGTGGAGCTGGACCGGCTGCTCCGGGCGGCGGAGGGGGTGGAGGGCTGCGTGCTCCTGTCCACCTGCAACCGCACGGAGCTCTACCTCTCCTGCGCCTCCGGGGCGGAGCCGGAGCCGGGGGCGCTGCTGTGCGCGGCGGCGGGGCTGCCCTACGCCCCCTTCGCCGGGGCCTTCGTCACCCGCACGGGGGAGGAGGCCGCCCGGCACCTGATGGAGGTGGCCGGCGGCCTGCGCTCCCAGATCTGGGGGGAGGATCAGATCCTCACCCAGGTGAAGGGGGCGGCGGCCGCCGCCCGGGAGGCCGGCACGGCGGACGGGGTGCTGGAGATCCTGTTCCGCAACGCCGCCGCCGCGGGCAAGGAGATCAAGACCAAGGTGCCCCTCACCGGAGTGCCCCGCTCCGCGGCCCAGAGCGCGGTGGAGCGGCTGGCGCGGGACGCAGGGGGCCTGGAGGGCAAGCGGGCCCTGGTCATCGGCAACGGGGAGATGGGCCGCCTGTCCGCCGCTCTGCTCCACCGGCTGGGGTGCGCCGTCACCGTCACCCTGCGCACCTACCGCCACGGGGAGACCGTGGTGCCCGCCGGGTGCGCCGTGGCCCCCTATGAGGAGCGCTACGCCGCCATGAAGGGGGTGGACCTGCTCCTCTCCGCCACCACCAGCCCCCACTACACTATCTCCGCCCGGGAGCTGGCGGCGGTGGAGGACCACCCCCGCCTGCTGGCCGACCTGGCTATCCCCCGGGACATCGAGCCCGCCGTGGGGGAGCTGCCCGGCGTGACCCTCTACAACGTGGACTCCCTAGGGGTGGACACACGGCGGGAGGTGCCCGCCGCCGCCGCGGAGATCGTGGAGCGGCACCTGGAGCAGATGGCCCAGTGGGAGAACTACCGCTCCTGCCTGCCCGGCCTGGAGCGGGTGAAGCAGGCGGTGGCCGCCCGGGTACTGTCCACCGATCTGGACGGCCCGGAGGCCAGGGGCCTGGTGGAGCTGGCCGTGGGGCGGGCGGTGGACCTCCTCTCCGGCGCGCTCAAGGAGAACCTGACGCCGGAGGAGCTGGAGCGCTGCGCCCGCAAGATCGAGGTACATACCGCCGCCAAACCCAGGTGGCCCCTGCCCGAGCAGCGGCCCCTCCGCTTCCCGCTGTTCGTCAATCTGGCGGGGGAGAAGGCGGTGGTCGTGGGCGGCGGGGCCGTCGCCTGCCGCCGGGCGGAGGTGCTCTCCCGCTTCGGCGCGGAGGTGACGGTGATCGCCCCCCGCTGTAAGACCCCGCCCCAGGGCATACAGTGGGAGGGGCGGCCCTATGCCCCCGGCGATCTGGCCGGGGCGGCCCTGGCAGTGGCCGCCACCGACGACCGCGCCGTCAACCGGGCGGTGGGGGAGGAGGCCCGCGCGCTGGGGATTCCGGTCAGCGTGGCCGACTGCCCGGAGGAGTGCACCTTCTTTTTCCCCGCCGTCTGTACCGGCGAGAATCTGGTGGCCGGGGTCATCGGCCGGGGCGACGACCACGCCCGCACCGCCCGGGCGGCCCGGGCCATCCGCAGCGCATTGGAGGGATTGGAATGAAGACCATACGTGTCGGCAGCCGGGAGAGCCGGCTGGCGGTGGTGCAGTCTGAGCTGGTGATGGACGCCATCCGCGCCGCCCACCCGGAGGTGGGGCTGGAGCTGGTGACCATGAAGACCACCGGCGACAAGATACTGGACCGCACTCTGGACAAGGTGGGAGGCAAGGGCCTCTTTGTCAAGGAGCTGGACGCCGCCCTGCTGGATGGCCGGGTGGATCTGACCGTCCACAGCTGCAAGGACCTCCCCATGGAGGAGGATCCCCGCATCCCCCTGGCGGGCTTCTCCCGCCGGGAGGACCCCCGGGACGTGCTGGTGCTGCCCCAGGGGGCGGAGGAGCTGGACCCCTCCAGGCCCATCGGCTGCGCCTCCGCCCGGCGGGCGGTGCAGCTGCGGGCGCTGTTTCCCGGCGTGGCGGTGGCCCCGGTGCGGGGCAACGTGCTCACCCGCCTGCGCAAGCTGGACGAGGGGCAGTTCTCCGCCTTGGTGCTGGCCGCCGCCGGCCTCAAGCGGCTGGGGCTGGAGGAGCGCATCACCCGGTACTTCACGGTGGAGGAGCTGCTCCCCGCGGCGGGTCAGGGCATTTTGGCCCTCCAGACCCGGGCGGGGGAGGAGCTGTCCTGCCTGGACGGCGTACTGGACGCCGACGGAACCGACTGCGCCCGGGCCGAGCGTGCCTTTGTCCGCGCCCTGGACGGGGGCTGCTCCGCCCCCATTGCGGCCCACGCCCGGCTGGAGGGCGATACCGTGACCATAGACGGACTGTATGTAACCGACGCGGGCGAAGTGCGGCGGGGGCGGCTCAGCGGCCCCCGCGCCCAGGGGGAGGCCCTGGGTGAGGCGCTGGCCCGCAGGCTGAAGGAGGGCGGAACATGCCTGGAAAAGTGACACTGGTGGGCGCCGGCCCCGGCGATCCCGGCCTGCTGACCCGCAAGGGGCTGGAGGCCCTGGAGAAGGCCGATGTGGTGGTGTACGACCGCCTGGTCAGCCCCGCCATCCTGGCCCTCATGCCCGAGGGGGCGGTGAAGATCAACGTGGGCAAGGAGGCGTCCCGCCACCCCGTGCCCCAGGAGCAGATCAACCGGATCCTGCTGGAGCAGGCCCAGCAGGGCCATAACGTGGTGCGCCTCAAGGGGGGCGACCCCTTCCTGTTCGGCCGGGGAGGCGAGGAGCTGGAGCTGCTGGCGGAGCACCGCATCCCCTTCGAGGAGGTGCCCGGCATCACCTCCGCCATCGCGGCCCCGGCCTACGGCGGCATCCCGGTGACCCACCGGGACTGCTGCTCCTCCCTGCACATCGTCACCGGCCACCAGCGGGCGGGGAAGGAGCTGGCCATCGACTTCGAGGCCCTGGTGCGCACCGGGGGCACCCTGGTCTTCCTCATGGGCGTGTCCGCCCTGCCCACCATCTGCGCCGGGCTGCTGGACGCGGGCATGGCTCCGGACACCCCCGCCGCCGTGGTGGAGCGGGGCACCACCCCTGCCCAGCGGCGGGTGAGCGCCTCCCTGGCGGAGCTGCCCCGGGCGGCGGAAGCGGCCGCTGTCCAGAGCCCCGCCGTCATTGTGGTGGGGGACGTGTGCGCCCTGGCCGACCAGTTCGACTGGTTCGACCACCTCCCCCTCAAGGGAAAGCGCGTGGTGGTCACCCGGCCCCGGGAGCGGGCCGGCACCCTGTCGGCCCGCCTGCGGGCGCTGGGGGCCGACGTGTGGGAGTACCCCTGCATCGCCACCGTGCCCATCCCCCCCTGCCCCGACGTGGACGGGGCGCTGGAGCGGCTGTCCGGCTATGAGTGGCTGGCCCTCACCAGCCCCGCCGGAGTGGACGCGGTGTGGGCCTGCCTGGACGGGAAGGGCCTGGACGCCCGCGCCCTGGGCGGCCTGAAGCTGGCCGCCATCGGCCCCGGCACCGCCAAGGCTCTGGCCGGCCACGGGCTGCGGGCCGACTATGTGCCCGAGGTCTACGACGCGGCCCACCTGGGGGCCGGCCTGCCCGCCCGGGGCCGGGTGCTCATTCTCCGGGCGGAGGAGGGCTCCCCCGCCTTGACAGAGGCCCTGAAGGGGCGTAACATTGGCTATGACGACGTGGCCTGCTACCGCACCGTGTACGAGAACCCCCGCTCCGACGAGCTGCGGGCGGCGGTGGAGTCCGGCGCGGCGGGGATCGTCACCTTCACCAGCGCCTCCACGGTCAAGGGGTTTGTCGCCTCCGTGGGGGAGGACGCGGACTTCTCCCGCGTGGTGGGGGCCTGCATCGGGGCGCAGACCGCGGCCGAGGCCCGGAAGCACGGCATCCCCGCGGCGGTGGCCCGGGAGGCCACCATGGACGCCCTGGTGGAATTGATTACCGCCCTGCGGGATTGAGAAAGGAAGCACATATATGGAACTCATTCAACGCCCCCGCCGCCTGCGGGGAAGCGACGCGGTGCGCCGCCTGTGCCGGGAGACCCGCCTGTCCCCCGACAGCCTGATCTACCCCATCTTCGTGGACGAGACCCTCCGCGGTAAGCGGCCCATCGAGGCCCTGCCCGGCCAGTTCCACTA
>ERZ1504303.778-NODE-778-length-7820-cov-3.082164_pt1 | contig 7820 bp, 8 predicted proteins | sample MGYA00571862_ERZ1504303 | MGnify/ENA primary metagenome ERZ1504303 (study PRJEB39906, sample SAMEA3182079) | gut metagenome | biome: human; feature: gut; material: Stool; isolation source: human stools | place: Canada | collected 2012-11-20 ... | reverse complement strand
CCCACGACCCCTTCTGGGACGAGGCGTACGCCAAGGCCCACGGCATCACCCGCGCCGCCCCCGACGAGATTTTCGCCGAGTGCGACGTCATCTCCCTCCACCTGCCCCTGACGCCGGAGACGGAGAACTTCATCGGCGCGGCGGAGCTGGCCAAAATGAAGCCGGACGCCATCCTGATCAACACCGCCCGGGGCGGCCTCATCGATGAAAACGCCCTGCTGGACGCGCTGGAGGCGGGCCGCCTCTGCGGCGCGGGCATCGACGCCTTCTCCTCCGAGCCGCCCAAGGATCCCCGCTGGTTTACCCTGGACAACGTGGTGCTCGGCTCCCACTGCGCCGCCTCCACGGCGGGCGCGTCCCGCAACATGGGGCGCATGGCTACTGCCAACCTCATCCACGATCTGGGCCTGTAGGGCGGGAGGACAGCGATGAAATACATACTGGCCCACGATCTGGGCACCTCCGGCAACAAGGCCACCCTGTTCAGCGACGAGGGGAAAATGATCACCAGCGAGGTGTTCCGCTACGACTGCCACTACTTCAACACCAACTGGGCCGAGCAGGATCCCGAGGATTTCTGGAAGGCCATCTGCGTCACCAGCCGCAACCTGATTGACAAGGCCCGCATCGACCCCGGCGACATCGCCGCAGTCTCCTTCTCCGGCCAGATGATGGGGTGCCTGTGCGTGGATAAGCAGGGCAACCCCCTGCGGCCCTCCATCATCTGGGCCGACCAGCGGGCCCAGGCCCAGGCCGCCGCCCTGGGGGAGCAGATCTCCCTGCGGGACTTCTACCACATCGCCGGGCACCGCAACAGCGCCTCCTACGGCCTGCAAAAGCTCATGTGGGTGCGGGACAACGAGCCGAAGGTGTATGCCAAGACCTACAAGGCCCTCAACGCCAAAGACTTCATCGTCCTGCGCCTGACGGGGAAGTTTTATACCGAGCCCTCCGACGCCACCTCCAACGCCTGCATTGATCTGAACACCCTCCAGTGGTCGGACAAGATCGTCAACGCCTCGGGCATCGACGGCGACAAGCTGCCTGAGATCGTCCCCTCCACCACCGTGGCCGGGGAGGTCACCCCCTGGGCCGCCGGGCAGACCGGCCTGAAGGCGGGCACGCCGGTGGTCATGGGCGGCGGCGACGGCCTGTGCTCCAACGTGGGCGCCGGCTCCATCAGCCCGGGCCGCACCTTTAGCTGCATCGGCACCTCCGCCTGGGTGGCCACCACCAGCGAGAAGCCCCTCTTTGACGAGGAGATGCGCACCTTCACCTGGGCCCACATCGTCCCCGGGCTGTACTCGCCCACCGGCACCATGCAGGCCGGCGGCAGTTCCTACAACTGGCTCAAGGGCCAGGTGGCCAAATATGAGACCGCCGTGGCCAAAGTGCAGGGCATCAGCCCCTACGATCTCATCAACGCGGAGGCGGCAAAGAGCCCCGTAGGCGCCAACGGCGTCCTTTTCCTGCCCTATCTGCTGGGGGAGCGGGCCCCCCGCTGGAACCCGGATGCCACGGCCGCCTGGCTGGGGCTGAAAATGGAGAACCAGCGCTGCGACCTCTTCCGGGCCGTACTGGAGGGGGTCACCCTCAACCTGAACATTATCCTGGAGTCCTTCCGCCGGAGCATCCCCATCGACGAGCTGCTGGTGGTGGGCGGCGGCGCAAAGGGCGCCCTCTGGTGCCAGATGATGGCCGACGTCTACAACGCCCGCATCAAGGTGCCCGTCCTGCTGGAGGAGGCCACCTCCATGGGCGCCGCGGTCACCGGCGGCGTGGGCGTGGGGGTGTTCAAGGGCTTTGAGGTCATCGACCAGATGCTCGAGCTCAACCGCACGGTGGAGCCCGACCCCGAAGCCGTGGCCGCCTACGGCCCGGTGAAGGAGGCATTTGAGGTGTGCTACAAGGCCATGCTGCCCGTCTACGAGTACATGGCGTCCCACAAGAATGCGTAAGGAGGTTTTTCCCATGAAAAAGGAACAGGTACTTGCCAAGCTTCGCTCCTGCGGCCTGGTGGCCGTGGTCCGCGCCAAGGACGCCGACGACGCCATGCGCATCGCCGAGGCCTGCATCGAGGGCGGCTGCGCCGGCATCGAGCTGACCTACACCACCCCCGGCGTCAACGCCATCATTGAGAAGATGGCCAGAGAGTATGACGGCACCGACTTTGTCATCGGCGCGGGCACCGTCATGGACCCCGAGACCGCCCGCATGGCCATCCTCTCCGGCGCCCAGTATGTGGTCAGCCCCTACTTCAACGGCGACACCGTCCGCCTGTGCAACCGCTACCGCGTGGCCTGCATGCCCGGCGCCATGAGCATCGCCGAGGTGGTGGCCGGCATGGAGGCGGGTGCGGACATCATCAAGGTGTTCCCCGGCGAGCTGTTCGGGCCGAAGATTCTCAAGTCCATCCACGGCCCCATCCCCCAGGCCGAGCTGATGCCCACCGGCGGCGTGTCTCTGGACAACGTGGCCGAGTGGATTGCGGCCGGCGCGGTGGCCGTGGGCGCGGGCGGCAGCCTGACCGCCGGGGCCAAGACCGGCGACTACGGCAAGATTACCGAGACCGCCCGCCAGTTTGTGGAGAAGATTCGCGCTGCCCGGGGCCAGTGAGGCGCGCCATGAACCCGATTGGAATGCACTACGGCTTCTGGAGCCACAACTGGGACGAGATTGCATACATACCCCTGATGGAGAAGCTGGCCTGGCTGGGCTTTGACATCTGCGAGGTGGCCTCCGCCGAGTGGGGCTATTACGACGACGCCAGGCTGCGGGAGCTGAAGGCCTGCGCCGATCACAACGGCCTGGGCATCACCTATTCCATCGGCCTGGAGGCCAAATACGACCTGGCCAGCGACGATCCGGCGGTGCGGGAGAACGGCATCCGCCATGTCACCCGCATCCTGGAGAGCATGCCCAAGGTGGGGGCGGCCATCCTCAACGGCGTGTCCTACGCCGGGTGGCAGGCCCTGCCCGACCACGGAATCACCCTGGACGAGAAGCGCCGCAAGGAGGAGCTTGCCCTGGAGTCCATGTCCCGGCTCATGAAGGTGGCGGAGGACTGCGGCGTGCTCTACTGCTGCGAGGTGGTCAACCGCTTCGAGCAGTACCTGCTCAACACCGCCAAAGAGGGCGTGGAGTTTGTCAAGCGCCTGGGCAGTCCCAACGCCCGGGTGCTGCTGGATACCTTCCACATGAACATCGAGGAGGACAGCATGGTGGACGCCATTCTGGAGGCGGGCCCCTGGCTGGGGCATTTCCACGTGGGGGAGAACAACCGCCGCCCCGCCGGCTCCACCAACCGCCTGCCCTGGAAGGACATGGCCGCCGCCCTCAAGCAGGTGAACTACCAGGGGGCCATTGTGATGGAGCCCTTCGTGCTCATGGGGGGTACCATTCCCTATGATATCAAGGTCTGGCGGGATCTCAGCAGCGGGGCCGGGGAGGCCGGGCTGGACGAGATGGCGGGCCGGGCCTGCCGGTTCCTCAAGGAGCTGACCGCGTAAAAGGAGGCAATGCGCTTTATGCAAACATCCAAGCTGTTCACCCTGCTGCCGGAGGAGCTGGTGTGCACCCCCGACGGCATGGCCATCGACAGGGACGGCAACCTGATTCTGTCCTGTCCCAACTTTGCGGATCTGTCCATGCCCAGCTGCGTGCTGAAAATCGACAAGGACCGCAACATCAAGAAGTGGTTTGACGTGCCGCGCAACGAGTACACCGGTGAGGCCCGGGCCATGGGCATCGAGTTCGGCCCCGACGGCGACCTCTATCTGGTGGACAACGCGGGCTGGACCGGAGAGCCCCACATGGTGTTCACCGGGCGCATCCTCCGCCTGCGGCTCAACGACGCGGGGGTGGTGAAGTGCACCGTGGTGGCTGACAACATGGAGCACCCCAACGGCATCCGCATCTGGGGGGACTACATGTACGTCACCCAGAGCTGCATGACCCGCCAGAAGACGGACAGCGGCAAGCTCATGAGCTGTGTCTACCGCTTCCCCCTGGACGCCGAGGGCATCCACTGCACCAACACCCTGGCCGATCCCCACATCTTCCTCACCTTTATCACCGAGAACCCCAAGTGCCAGTACGGCGTGGACGGCATCGTGTTCGACCACGACGGCAACCTCTACGTCGGCAACTTCGGCGACGGGGTGGTGCACAAAATCACCTTCAACCCCGACGGCTCGGTGAAGGAGAACCGCAAGTGGGCCTGTGATCCGGCCAACCTGAAGTCCACCGACGGCATGACCATCGATCCCTACGGCAACATCTACGTGGCCGACTTCTCGGCCAACGCCATCGCCCGCATCACCCCCGACGGCCGGGTGACGCGGATGGCCTGCTCCCCCGACACCGACGGCTTCCACGGCGAGCTGGACGAGCCGGGCGAGCCGTGCGTCTGGGGGGACAAGATCATCGTCTCCTGCTTCGATCTGGTCACCGACGAGGAGAAGGTCAATACCGCCCACGAAATGCCCGCCACCATGGCGATGCTGGACGTGGAGCCCTAGCGAGAAACATAAAAGCCCGCCCACCCCAAGCCGGGGCGGGCGGGCTTTTTTCGGCACACGGAGAGGAGGCGCTCTCAGGGGTGAATGATAACCTTGCGGGCCTGCTTCTGGACGATGTAGTCCAGGCCCTTGCCGTAGTCCTCCAGCGGCAGCTCGTGGGAGATCAACTCCTTGACCTGCACCGCGCCGCTCTCCAGATACTCCAGCGCCCGGCCAAAGCAGTGGGTCTGGGCGAAGGAGCCGAGGATGGTGTACTCCTGGCTGAAAATGTCGTAGGGGCTGACGGGTACCTTGGCGTCGGCGGCGCAGACGCCGTAGGCCACAATCTTGCTGCCCATGTGGACAAAGTGGAAGCAGGACTCGAACACCGAGGCGGCCCCGGTGGCGTCGATGACAATGTCGAAGCCCTTGGGCATGATGGCCTTGATCTCGGCGGTGTGCTTGGACGGGTCGGCCTTGTCCATGACCACCAGGTCGGTAAAGCCATACTTGCGCAGAATGTCCAGCTTGTCGGCGTGGGGATCGGCGATGACCATGCGGCCCGCCCCCGCCCGGCGGAGCAGCTGGGCCAGGATGATGCCGGTGGGGCCTGCGCCGAACATGAGGATGGAGTCGCCGAAGCGGGGGGCGATGCGGTCCACGCCGTGGACTGCGCAGGCGGTGGGCTCGGTAAAGGTGGCCTCCTCGAAGGACAGCTTGTCGCTGAGGGCGAACACCTTGTCGTGGTTGATGAGCACATACTCGGCAAAGCCGCCGGGCATGTTGCAGCCGTGGGAGTTGAAGTTCTCGCAGTACAGGGGCTTGTCGCTGCGGCACGGCTCGCAGTAGCCGCACAGCTCGGTGTTGTCGGCGGTGACACGGTCGCCCACCTTCCACTCGGTGACGGCGCTGCCCACTGCGTCAATGACGCCGGCGAACTCGTGGCCGTTCACCAGGGGGAACTTGGCCAGAAAGCTTCCGTCGTGGATGGTCAGGTCGGTCTTGCAGATGCCGCAGGCCTTGACCCGGATGACCACCTGATGGGGGCCGGGCTCCGGCTTGGGCAGATCTACCACGGCAAACTGCCGGGGGGCGGTGTATTGAATTGCTTTCATGCGTGCGCTTCCTTTCCGTCCGGCCGCGGCCCGCTTACAGGCCCTTGCGGCGCTTGCCCAGGGTGTTGGCCATCATGATGCCGTCAAAGACCATCTGCGGGTTGACGGCAAAGGGCTCCACGTCCCAGTAGGAGTGCATGGAGGTCTCGGCCACCTTCCTGATGTCGGCCTCGGTGGCGTCGGGAATGCCCAGATCGTCAAAGGTGGTGGGCAGGCCCACTTCCTCGAAGAAGGTGTACAGCTCGTCAAGCTCCTCGGCGGGGGCGCCCTCCACGATGAGCTGCACCAGGATGCCGAAGGCCACCACTTCGCCGTGCAGCAGCTTGGCGCAGGGCTCCAGGACGGTGATGCCCTCGGCGATGGAGTGGGCGCCCGCGCAGGAGCCGTTCTGCACGCCCAGGCCGGACAGCAGGGTGTTGGCCTCGATGACGTCCTCCACGTCCTTGGTGCACAGGCCCTGCTCGGCGGCCAGCTTGGCGCTGACGCCCTTGGTCAGGATGGTCTCGTGGCACGCCTTGGACACGGCGATGCAGGCGATGGTCTGGTGATAGCCGCTGTTGACGTAGTTGGGGGAGGCGGACTGCACGTTGGCCCGGCACTCCGGATAGGTGGACAGGGCGTCGCCCATGCCGGCCACCAGGAAGCGGATGGGCGCCTTGGCCAGAATGTCGGTGTCCAGCAGCACCAGATCGGGGTTCTTCTTGTAGTGGCGGGCGCCCACGTGCTCGCCCGCGGCGGTGTAGATGACGGACAGGCCCATGGCCGGGGCGTCGGTGGAGGCGGTGGTGGGGACGATGATCACCGCCGCGTTGTAGTTGTCGGCCACGGCCTTGGCGGTGTCCATGGTCTTGCCGCCGCCAATGCCCACCACCACGTCGGGGTTCAGGGCCTTGGCCAGACCGGTGCAGCGGAGAATCTCCTCCTCGGTGCACTGGCCGCCGAACTGCTCGCACTGGATCTGGCTGTCGCTGCCGGCGTACAGGGCCTCGAAGCGCTTCTTGTAGTCGGCGAAGAAGAACACGTCGATGAGGAAGAACACCCTGCGGCCGTAGACCTCGGTGTGGGTTTTCATGTTCTCCAGCTCATAGCGGCCCTGGATGTAGCGGCTGGGGGAGCCCCAGGCGCGGGTGGAATGCTGCAGCATGGACATGGAAATGACCTCCTTATTATGTAAACAAAAATCGGATTGGTTTAGTTGCCGTCCAGCAGGGCGGGCAGCTCGTACAGGCTGTTCAGCCGCCACCGGGCCGGGGACAGATCCTGCGCCCCCGAGTCGGGGTTGTATACCGCCGCGCAGGCCAGACCCGCCGCCACGGCGGAGCGGACGCCGCTGCCGCTGTCCTCCACGGCCAGCACCGCGCCGGGCGGGGCAGGGCGAAAGACCCGGGCCGCCGCCTGATAAGGGGCGGGGGCGGGCTTGAGGGGCAGGCCGTCGCTGCCGGTGACGATCACCGCGGCGTCCTCATACATCCCCAGCTCCCGCAGGCAGCGCTCCACATACCAGCGCCACGAGGAGGACACCACCCCAAAGGGGATACCCCGGCGGCGCAGGGCGTCCAGGGCCTCCTCCAGGCCGGGCATCGGCCCCACCCGGTACTCCTCCAGCATCTGGCAGACCAGCCGGAAGTGCCGCTGGGACAGCTCCTCCGCCGAGGCCGTCCCGCCGCAGCGGGCCACCAGAGCCTCGTAGAGCTGGAGGTTGGACTTGCCGGCAATCTCCCCGGTGTCCGGGGGCGCGCCCCCGGACAGGCTGCGGGCCAACTGTGCATAGGCCATGCGGTGGTATGGCTCGGTGTTGCGCAGGACGCCGTCCAGATCAAACAGGACGGCCGCAAAGGGCGGGGCTACACCTTCCATTTGGGGTTGTCGATGACGGCAGGCCTTCCGTCCCGCTCCACCACCAGCTTCCGGTAGCCCTTCTCCTCGATGGTGCCGTAGTCGTGGCCGGCGTCCCCCCGGTAGACGAAGAACATCACCAGAGGCTCGGTGCCGGTGTTGATGCTGCGGTGGGCCCAGCGTCCGGGGACGTAGAGGGCCTCGCCGGGGCCGATCTCCTTCCAGTCCACCTGGCCCTCGGGGGTCTCCATCAGCATCATGCCGTGGCCGCTGAGGCCGTAGTAGATCTCGGAGGTGTCCAGGATGGTGTGAAAGTGGCCCTTGGTCATGAAATACTCCTCCCCTGTCTCTTATACACATCTCCGAGCCC
>ERZ1504303.766-NODE-766-length-7890-cov-3.590938_pt1 | contig 7890 bp, 6 predicted proteins | sample MGYA00571862_ERZ1504303 | MGnify/ENA primary metagenome ERZ1504303 (study PRJEB39906, sample SAMEA3182079) | gut metagenome | biome: human; feature: gut; material: Stool; isolation source: human stools | place: Canada | collected 2012-11-20 ... | reverse complement strand
GTGCTTCCCTGAATACGGACAACCGGAACATATCAGACAGCCAGAGGATTGCGGAGCAGGGGAACAGCCAGAAAATCCAGAATCCGGTGGACCCGTCCCGTGTTGTCAGGGCGGACGGGCAGGAGGAAGGAAAAAGCGGGGATGCCACAGGGGAAAAAAGCTATAGCATAATTGACTATGAAAGCAATTACGGGGCTTTCATCAAAAAACTGGGGGAGGGCATGGGACTTCCCAGGCTTTTGGAACAGCTCTTTTCCAGGGAAACGGCCGGACTGCTGTTCGGGGACCAGGCGGAGGTAGGGGAGCTGGTAGAGAGGCTGCTCTCCTCGGTCAGGGTGGATTCCCCGGAAGAACTGCTTTCCTTCCTTAAGGGGCAGCAGCTTTCCCAGGCCAAATTTTCAGGTCCTTTTTTTGACGGCCTGAGGAACATCCTGTATCAGGATGCCTCCGGGAATATGAAGGAAGCGGTCCTGGCCTTTTTAAAGACATATAACGATTACTCATCCGGAGGCCATTTCCTTCAGCAGATGCATACCCTGACAGATGATATAAGCCATCTCCTGATGAGACCCTTCAGGGATGATTTCCGGCAGCTTATAGGGGGGATGGACTGGGGGGCGGCCAATGGGAATACGGCAGCCAATACAAGCTTCCTTAACAGCAGGCTGATTCCCTTCCTGTCCAATTACGTATCCAGGACCCATGATTACGGGGCTGTGCGGGACGCTGTCATGCATCTCATCTTCCATGCGGTGCGCTATGAGAACGGAAGCATGGACCGGCTTCAGCAGCTGTTTGACCGTGTAGCGGGAAGCCGCGGCGTGGAAGCTTATTTTAAGGACAATGCCATGCCTTCCCTGGACAGCATACTGGATGCCCACGGACAGCCGAAAGAGGGCGGTTTTGCAGATGCATTCTCCTCCCTTTTGTTAAAGGGAGCCAACGGGGAGGCGGGACTGGAGAATATCCAGCAGTTTTATCAGATCATGAACGGCATGCTTTTGAATGAAAGCGTATACCTTCCCCTTCTGCATATCCTGTTCCCCTTCCAGTACCAGGGAAAGAATGTGATGTCTGAAATCTGGGCGGACCCGGACGCCGGCGGGGAAGCCGGGGATGAGGGCCGGAAGATAAAGATGCTGTTCCACTTTGACGTCCAGGGGTTAGGCAGGTTTGAAATGCTCATGATATTTAAGGACAGGGTGGTGGACATGCAGCTTGGGGTGCCGCCTGTCCTTGCAGGCCAGTCCGGGGATATAGAGGAACATGTGGCCGGAATCATGAAGAAAAACGGCCTAGGCCTAGGCCGCATGCTGGTAAGGGAAAGAGCAGGCAGCCTGAGGATTGAGGATGTATTTCCGGAAATAAGGGAAAAGGAGAGGACCATCAATGTCAGGATTTGAGGAACTGATGAAAAAGAAAGCCGTTGCCCTTAAATATGACGCCCAGAAAAACGGGGCGCCTGTCATTGTGGCTTCCGGTATGGGGTATATGGCGGAGAAAATCACGGAAGCCGCCATGGAGGCAGGGGTCCCTGTATACGAGGATGATTCCCTTGCCACGCTCTTAAGCCAGATGAAGCTGGGGGCGGCCATCCCCCAGGAATTATATCAGGCTGTGGTAGACATATACATATATTTCCTGGGATTTGTACCGGAGGGGGTTCCGGAGGCACAGGAAAGGTCCGGTATCCCAAAACAGGATGATAGCAAGGAAAGGATATAAGGAGGAACAGCGGATGCCGAACAGGTGGATTAAGAGGACAGCAGCCGTCATACTGGCCTGCTGTCTGGCACAGGGGGGCTGCATCACATCCATGGCAGCCACCAAGCCCATCAAATCAGTGAGCGTGCGGGTGAATTCCAAGCTGGAGGCCGGAAGCACCCTGCCCGGCATAGACGTCGGGACAGGAACCCCGGAAAAAGGCAAGGTGATGGTGTCCGGAGGCAACAGCAAGTATCACGTATCCAGGGCGGAATGGGTGGACAAGGCCGGGGAGGAGCTTAAGTCGGCAGACGAGCCAAGGATGAAGGTCACATTGGAACCAGAGGATGTGGGGGAGGATTATTTCCTTGCAAGCTATAAGTCATCGGAAGTTAAAATCAGCGGGGGTACCTTTGTGTCCGCAAGGCGGGACGGGGACAACCTGGTGGTGACCCTCAGGGTAAACGGGGTAAAGGGGGAGTACGACCCTCCGGGGGATGCCTTCTGGAATGAAAAAAACCTGGGCGAGGCCAGATGGGACAAGCCGGAGAATACCTCCGGGTATTATGAGCTTCAGCTGTTCCGGGACGGGAAGTCTGTCCACAAGGTGTCCAAAACCTCGTCAAACAGGTACAATTTTTACCCGTACATGACAAAGGAAGGGGATTATACCTTCAAGGTAAGGACCATACCGTCAACGGATGTACAGGTGAAATACGGAAAAAAAAGCGAATGGATTGAATCCGGGGAGCTGCAGATTACGGACCGGTATGTATCGGATGGCAAGGGGCAGCAGAAAAAGGACGGCTCCGTAATCCGGGGAACCGCGGATACGGTTGGCTGGGTAAAGGAAGAAGACGGCTGGAATTACCGTTATCCGGACGGCAGCCTGGGCAGGGGCGGCTGGGAGCTGATTGATGGCCTGTGGTACTATTTTAACATGGACGGCCTTATGCTTACCGGCTGGCAGAATGTGGACGGGCGGTATTATTATCTCCAGCCCGACGGGCAGATGGCTGTGGGATGGGCCAGGGTCGGTCAGCAATGGTATTATTTCCGCCCGGAGGAAGAGGCCGGGGAACCCGTGGGTTCCATGGCCGGGCCGGGCTGGAAGGTGATTGGGCCTTACTATTACTATTTTAATGATGACGGCTCCCTGTATACGGGCTGGCTTTCGTTCAATGGAAAACGGTATTATCTGAACACGGTGGACAACAGCCTACAGGGCGCCATGTTCACCGGATGGATCATAAGGGACGGCCAGACCTTTTATGCGGATTCCAACGGGGAGTTGGTGGAAGGCTGGTGCCAGATAGACGGGAACTGGTATTATTTTCATCCGGGTTCATACGAGATGGCAAGGGATACCCGCATCAGCGGATTTTATGTGAATCAGGATGGAATATGGACACAGTAGCAGGAGGTGGCTTTAATTGAAGAAAAACAGAATGCTGAAGGCGGCCCTGGGACTGGGGGCAGCCATGTCGCTTTGGCTGGGGCTTAGTGCCTACGGCGCCCAGTCCAGTGTGATAGAAAGCGTGAACGTAAGCTTTAAGACAGTATACGGGGAGCCGGAGGAGATACCTGAACCGGAGGTTACGGTCAGCGGCAAAAGCTGCTCCCTTGGGGATGTGCAGTACCGCACGGATTATGACAGCTGGAAACCGGGGCGCAAGGTCCGGGTGGAGGTTACGGTGGTGGCAGAGGATGGAAAATACTTTCCCGCCACCCTGAACCGCTCCAAATGCAAGGTCACGGGCGCTGACTTTGTGTCAGCCAAGGCCCTGGATGATTCCAGCCTTCAGGTGAAGGCGGATTACCGGCCGGTCACGGTGCTGGGCGATACACAGCAAGCAGGCTGGAGCAGTACCTCCAAGAAAAAGGCCGTGTGGAAGTCCGTGGAATACGCGCCGGGTTATACCCTGACCCTGTACGGTGATAATAAGGTGGTTAAAAGGATAACCGTGGAAAGCAACAGCGTCAATCTGGCCGACTATATGACGGACATGGACAAAACCTATTATTATGAAGTGAAGGCAGTGCCTGTTACCTCGGATGAGAAAAAGTATCTGAAGGAAGGCCAGTATGTGACCTCCACAGACCAGGAGTTTGACTGGGAGGATTACGAGAAGGAAGAAAAGCGCAGCCAGGGACCTGGGGACGGCGGCTCCTTTAAAGGGGATAATTATGTGATGCCGGACGGTTCAAAGGCAGCTGACACATGGAAGCTTGTTTCCGGCAAATGGTACTACTTTGACGGCAGCGGCAGCCGGGTAAAGGGCTGGCTCCAAACAGGCGGCAGATGGTACTACATGGACCAGGGCGGCGCCATGTGCACGGGCTGGCTCAGCCCCGGGGACGGCTTCTGGTATTATCTGGGAGAAAATGGGGACATGCTAACGGGCTGGATACAGCCAAGCCCTGGAAAGTGGTATTATCTGGAACCGGACGGGCGTATGAAGACCGGATGGTTCAATGACAACGGAAGCTGGTACTATCTGGACGGCGATGGAAGCATGGCTTTAAACCGTACCGTGGACGGATGGAACATAGGCCAGGACGGAAAGGCCTCAAGATAAGGTGTACAGGGGGCGGAAATAAATATTGAAACACGCCCCAGGATGAAAGGAGCAGGATAAAATGGGTTTAATCACATCGGCTGCCCAGGCTCAGGCCGTCAGGCAGCAGGGGGAAGGAGCTGACAGCCGGGTTTCTTCCCGGGACAATGCCTTCCGGAATGTGCTGAAGAATGGGATTTCCGGCGCTGCCCAGGACATGGATGCCATATTTGAGGAGGCGGCGGCCAGATACAGCCTGCCGTCCAAGCTGATACGGGCAGTGGCAAAGGCGGAATCTGATTTTAACCCCAGAGCCGTATCACATGCAGGAGCCATGGGGGTGATGCAGTTAATGCCGGGAACAGCCAGGAGCCTGGGGGTGTCGGACCCCTATGACGCCAGGCAGAACATCATGGGCGGCGCCAGGTATCTGAAGGAAAACCTGGACCGGTTCGGGGATGTAAGTCTGGCCCTGGCCGCATACAACGCAGGACCGGGAAGCGTTCAGAAATACGGAGGCATCCCTCCCTATAAGGAGACCCAGAATTATGTCAAAAAGGTCATGGCTTATATGGGGGAGCCTGGTTTGAAGGCGGGCAGGACCGTCACGGCTTCAAGTGACAGCAGCCAGTACCCTGCCATGCTTTATGCCATGAATATGGGGACAGGCAGCCGTATCCTGTCATCGGGGTCCGGCAACAGTTCCCTTGACGGGGGAGGAAACCTGGCCCTCAGTTCCCTGTATGGAGGAAATATCACCGGCAGCGGCCCCCTGGCCTCATCTGCATGGATGGATAACCTGTCCATCCGCCAGGAAGGGGACAATATAGTCATGGACAAGGAAAGTTTTTCCAGCCTGGTGCAGATGATGCGGATTCAGATGATGATGAATGCGGACCGGGAAGTGGGAGTGCTGGTATAAGGGCAGGAGGAGTAACAGGAATATGGTATTAAAAGATTGCAGCAGGTGTATGGTTTACACCCCAAAGGGACAGCGCCTGTCGGAAGCAAGGGTCGTTCATGCAAAGGACAGTGTCACACTGTTCTTTTCTGATTATAAGTTTCAGGATTCCCGGTTTCAGGCCAGGGTGGATTTTTACGACGACCAGTGCGGCCTGATCGTGGCCAAGTGCGAGGTCACCATACGGAGGAATCCCGCGTATCTGGAAACAGGGGAACCGTGGACGGCTGACTGCCGTATCCTGGATGTGAAGAATGTGGTCCAGCGCCAGCGGGATATACGGGCCAAGGTTTATCTGGAGGTGGAGTTTGAGCTGGGCAATGGCAGACATTTTTACGGAACCATCCGCAACCTCAGTGCGGGAGGGCTGTATATGACCACGGTCCAGCCCCTTAAGAGGGGGGATGCCATATCCTTCTCCTATTGTTTCCGCACCCTGGAGCGCAGGTTCCATGTGCTTATCCTGTGGGCCAAACGCGCGGAAGGCGGAAGATACGGATATGGCTGTAAATTTTTAAGGCTGACGGACGGGGCCGAGGCAGCCATACGATCCTTTGTATATAAAAGGCTTCTTGATAAGAGAAAGGGCATTACATGAAGATAAATCTGGTGATGATTGTCAGGAACGAGGAGCGGTCCTTAGAGCGCTGCCTGAAAAGCGCAGAACATCTTGTGGATGATATAATCATAGCCGACACCGGTTCCGCGGACAGGACAAAGGAAATTGCACGAAACGCAGGGGCCCTGGTCCTGGAATATGAGTGGACCGATGATTTTTCCGCTGCCCGCAACTTTGCCCTGGACCATTCGGATGGGGACTGGAACCTGGTCCTGGACGCGGATGAAACCCTGCGTCCTTATACCAGGAAAGGTCTGGAGGAACGCATATCCAGGCTGCGGGCTGCATACGGACAGGCGTGGATGGGAGCCATTACAAGATATGATTCCTACCATGACGGTGACGGAATCAGTGTCAGCACATCCCTGATTCCAAGGCTTCTTCCCCGGGGCGTAAGGTATGGGGGAATTATACATGAACAGCCGGACACAGGGATTGAGTGTTATCCCCTTCTGCTGGAGGCGGACCACGACGGGTATCTCAGCGGTGATAAAGGGGAGAGGAACCTGCCTTACCTTGAGAAAGCGGCCCGTATGTACCCCCAGGACCCGTATTACAGGTTCCAGATGGCAGCCACCCTGCGGAATATGAAACGGCTGAAGGACAGCCTTGACTGGTTCCGCTGTTTTTATGAAAAGGTGCCCGGACAGGCAGGATACCGGACCGAGGGCATACTTTTATACCTTTATACCCTGCTGGACCTGGACGGCCCGGCCTGTCTTCATGAAGCAGGGGACATTATCCGGCGGGAGAAGCCGGTACTGGGAAAACGGGCTGATTTTTGTTTTTTATGCGGTCTTTTTTATATGAAGCTGGTGCTGTCGGATGTGGGACAATACCGGCATCTGCTGCCTGAAATAGAAAACAGCTATCTGGAGTGCCTGAGGATAGGGGAACACCCGGAACAGGGAGGCGTGGTTGGCGCGGGTTCCTTTAAGGCGGCCTATAATCTGGGGCTCTGGTATGAGGTATCGGGTAACGGGGAAAAGGCAGCGGAGTATTACAGACAGTCAGCCCTTGCAGGATTTGAACCGGCTGCAAGGCAGCTTAAGGAAATGTCTGTGAAAATGAGCCGGTGATGCATCCGGTATGGTTTTTTGTCCAAACCATCAATTTCTTCTTATAAACCGGGAAGAAACGCCGATAAACAAAGTAAAGGAAATGAAATGATGAAGCATATCGGTGATTCTCTATAGATACTAAGATATATGCCGAAATAGATACGGAAAGGTGGAATGGACAGGTGCAGATACAGAACAACATAGCATCCGTGAATTCATCCAGAAATCAGAAAATCATTAAGGGCAAACTGGATAAATCCTTAGAAAAACTATCCTCCGGATTCCGGATTAACCGGGCCGGGGACGATGCGGCCGGATTGGCCATTTCTGAACTGATGCGCAGCCAGATCAGGGGGCTTGACCAGGCCATGCGCAATGTAAATGACGGCGTAAGCATGACCAATACAGGGGAAGGCGCCCTGACGGAAATCCACTCCATGCTCCAGCGGATGAAGACGCTGGCCGTGCAGTCCGCCAACGGGACCTATAGCTCCGTGGCCAGGGAAAATATCGAGTCGGAGCGGCTGCAGCTGCTGGACGAGATTGACCGGATCAGCCAGACCACGGATTTTGACGGTATTCCTTTGTTTAAGGAGTATCCCGGAAACCTGCCCCCCGGATATGTACCCCCGGAAAAGGAAGGCGAAATAACCCTCCAGATAGGGCACTCCGAAGCCGAGACCCTGGATGTGGAACGGTATTATATGGGAAGCAGGGAGCTTCTTTTAAAGGATATGGATTTCACCACGGTGGACAACGCCAACCAGGCAGTGGATACCATTGAGGACGCCATTGAGGCGGTGGCAGATGTGAGGGCATCCTTTGGCGCGTCCTTAAACCATCTGGAACATACCAGCAGCAACCTTGGGGTGACAAAGGAAAATATGACTGTGGCTGAGAGCCGTATCCGGGACACCGACATGGCGGAGCAGATTACAGCCTATACCACGGAGAATATCATACTCCAGTCCTCCAATTCCATGATGG
>ERZ1504303.760-NODE-760-length-7919-cov-8.536750_pt1 | contig 7919 bp, 7 predicted proteins | sample MGYA00571862_ERZ1504303 | MGnify/ENA primary metagenome ERZ1504303 (study PRJEB39906, sample SAMEA3182079) | gut metagenome | biome: human; feature: gut; material: Stool; isolation source: human stools | place: Canada | collected 2012-11-20 ... | reverse complement strand
ACAGTTTCTACTTAAACTATGTAATTATCACGCAAAGGTATGCTAAATCCATATATTGCGCAAACGATTAAAGAAATATTTCTGCATTAATGGGAGAGGTCAGGGCATGTGTCCCGACACATGGAATAATGCGGAAGGAAAAGGCTTTCCTTATGAATAATTTATATACATTTGCCTATATGCGTAAGGATTTGAATGGGTCACGGCATTTTTCCATAGGGATCAAGTTTACGATCTTATTATTTACGATCGTGATCTTGGTTCTTGTGCTTTTTTCATATAGGAGCGACAAGCATGGCAACCTGTTCTGGCAGGTAGAGAAATTGATTCCGCATCATCCGGACAGTGCTTTGGTGTTATTAGAGAAAGTGAGGGATATCAATGGATTATCGCTTCGAGAGAAAGCCCGTTATTGTCTGTTATGGACCGAATCACGGGATGAGGCGGGATTGAGGCATACATCGGATTCCATAATCTCTATCGCTACGGATTATTATAGGACGACACGAGGCTGTTACTGGCCTCCCAAAGCTTGGTTTTACCGGGGGAAAGTCTATGAGGATATGGATCAACCGTCCCTAGCTTTGGAATGCTATTTACGTGCGTTGGAATATGAGGGAGAGAATTGGGATTATGAATTCTGGGGAAGGTTATATAACCAAATGGGGATGCTGTACGCCGAGCAGGAATTATATGGCAAGGCTATGTCTTTTTTGAGAAAAGCGAGTGCTCAATATCAGTTATTGAACGATGCGGCCGGACAAGACCGGATACTGACCGAGGTCAAGAAATACGAGATGTTACGGGATTCTATCGGATCACTATCAGCGAGAGAATCGATTTATCAGATCACTTCCCGCTATGATGTAAGGCCGATCCGTGAGGACTTGTCTAAGAAAGAGTTGATGCTATTACAAAGGGGACAGGAGCGTTATCTGTACGCATTTATTATCGGCATAATCCTATTTATTTGCTTCCTCCTTTATCGGCGATGGAGAAATACGCAGGAAAACGCTCTTCGAAGGGAAGAAGCCTTGCGACGTTCGATTGCTAGCCAGCAACAACGTATGCGAGAAGAAAAAGAAGAGAATGAACGGCAAATCACCCTTTTGGAAAAAAGAATTACGAAAATAAAGGAAGAAAAGGATCAAGAGTTGATGTTGGTTTCCTTACAATTGGAAAAACAACGGCTGGAAATTTGTAACGAGTCGATTCTTAATAAGGAGAGTAAGCATTTATTATCTGTCGCGATCTTGCGGAAATCGGAGGTCTATGAGAAGTTTCACGATCGGGATGCCGGCAAGATTATCTCTGAGGATTGGGAGCTTTTGGAGGTTTTGTTGAATAAGGCTTATGATGACTTTACCTTACGGCTGAAAAAGCTATATCCTGTTATTTCCGATACGGAGTTGAAGGCCTGTATGCTCACGAAAATCGGTGTTCCCGCCAACCAGATCACACGGGTATTGAAATATAATAGTTCGGTACTTCGTCCTCGTCTATTCCGGAAGATTTTTAAGAAAGAAGGTTCTACGGAGGCATTTGTGGAGTTTATATCAAACTTTTGATTATTATATATTTATAGCGGTCTTGGCAGGTTTGTTCTCATTTTTGTTCTCATTTATTATGTGATTTGTGAGATATACGGGATATTTTTGGAGGCAAAAAAGCATGGTTATGAAAAGTGTAAAGTTAGCCTCTATCTTGTTTTATTTAAATAGTGTTTTTGTCGTTTCTTGTTTCGTGTCATGCGGTTCTTCGCCAACGGAAGCGTCCTCTCTTTTAACCGCGGATATAAGAGGGGGGATGGATAAACCGGGGCTATTGGAATTAGGCGATGAGATCAAGGGGGTTACTTTTGTCCCTTTAGAGGTGACCACGGATGATGCCTCGTTGATAGACGGAGTTTATGATTATGCCGTGACAGATCGATATATCTATGTGCTTCCCGTAAAAGAGCCCCGTATCGTCCTGTTCGATCGGCAAGGGCGTTTTATCCGGACGTTGGTAAAAGAAGGGCAGGGACCGGGTGAATTTAGCGGTATTCTGCCATGTATCCAAGTGGACGAACGTAATGATCGCCTTTTTTTATTTAGTAATAATCGAGTTTGGGAATATACATTAGAAGGTGAATTTATCGGACAATCCACCCATGAGTATTCGGTAATCTATATGCGTCATATCGGAAAGGATCGTTTCGCCGCCATATCATTCCCTTTTCAGCCTTTCAACGGAGGGGGATTCGGATTGGGCCTATTTTCGAGGAAAGGGGATACGATAGCGATCAAGAATGATTTTTATTCCTTTTTATTACCCCATGAGAAGAGCGGGTTCACGACAAGTATCGCCTCCGCTTATTCTGATGCGCAAAACTCCGTGTTGTTTAAGACCGGTAGTAATGATACGGTCTTCTGTATCTCGGCGGATCGAATAAGTGCGGCTTGTGTCCTTGATCTGAAAAACTCGGATGCGGAAGTGATTCGTTCGTTGGATGTTACGGACATGAGTAATTTGCGAATTGAAAAAAAGGACCCCAAGGATATCTTTGTGCAAGATATGATTGAGTTTCCGGCACATTATTATTTCCGTTTATTGTATAACCAAGGCTATTATATCGCCTCTGTGGATAAAAAGACGGGAAAGACACTCGTGGAAAAATGCGAGATGCCGGGGTCTATCTATGAACTGGCGGACGCGAACCTTCAACATGGCATGCAGGGTACGAGAAGTTATCGGAATTTCCCGGTCTGGGGGAGGGTCATAAAAGATGAGTTGGTACAAGTAGTGACCCCGTATGAGCTAAACTTATATAAGTCGCTTCACTCGATCACGATTCCGCAGGAGTTGGACTTAAAAGGAGAGGAGGGCAATCCGGTTTTTGTGTTCTATTCGCTTATTTGACTTCGATATGTATCGCTCGGTTGTACTTCTTGTAATAATCTAGCGATAGAAGCTATGTTCTTTTATCTTTTCTATGTCTTTGATGGCTATTAGTGTTATTTAACATATTGTTTATATTTATATTACGAGTATTTCGTATGTTTGCGAAACCGACGTAATATCCGGATATGCTTAGAGGTTGGTAAGTATGTGTAATAACGGTATAAATAACATTAAAACTGATTGAAAATGAAAAAGGCGATTATGAACACAATGATCATCCTGTTCGCTTTGGCGATGTGCGTAGGATGCGGACAGTCTTCGGAACAAAAAGAAGAAAGTGTTCCGACAGATGTAACAAAGGCAGAAAAACAAGAGCAAGTACAGGTGGAAGCGGAGGACGAAGATACGCTGGAAAATGGAGAGCAGGTATTTAGGGTAGTAGAGGTGATGCCGAAGTTTCCCGGCGGTGATGCGGAGCTTTTGAAATTTATAGCCAAGAATGTAAAGTATCCACAAGAAAGCCAAAACAAAGGAGAGCAAGGCCGTGTGATTTGTTCGTTTGTGGTAACGAAGGATGGAACACTTACGAATTACAAGGTCATTAGAGGAATCTCCCCGGCATTAGACCAAGAGGCGGTTCGAGTTTTGCAAATGATGCCTCGTTGGACACCGGGCACGCAAAGAGGCGAGCCGGTAGCCGTGAAATATACGGTGCCGATCACATTTAAGTTGCAATAATTCACGATTGCAGGTCTTGTGATTCTTATTTAATGTTAATTAACGTGCCTTCCGCATGCCGTTTACGACTATTTCGTAGCTTTGTGGATATACATTAATAAAAGGATAAGATTTATGGAGAAGCTAACGATGCAGGAAGAAGAGGCGATGCGCTGGATTTGGCGGATCGGTCCTTGTTTTGTGAAAGATGTGCTGGCCAAATACGAGGACCCGAAACCTCCTTATACGACGCTCGCTTCCGTGATCAAGAATCTGGAGCGAAAGAAGTACGTGAAGGCGAAACGTTATGGAAATACGTATGAATACCGTCCTTTGATAGAGGAAACGGAATATAAACGTACGTTCCTTGGCGGCGTGGTAACGAATTATTTCGCTAACTCGTATAAAGAAATGGTTTCTTTCTTTGCGAAAGATCAGAAAATCTCTACGGATGATCTAAAGGATATCATCGATTTGATTGAGAAAGGAAAAGAATAACCTAAATCCCACATACCATGACACCGGAATTTGCCTACTTATTGAAGGTAAATGTAGCCTTTGTACTCTTTTACGCCTTCTACCGGTTGTTCTTCTATAAGGACACGTTCTTCAAGCTACGTCGTGCGATATTGCTGGCGTTCTTTGGCTTGGCTCTGTTTTATCCTTTGCTGAACATCCAAGATTGGGTAAGGCAACAAGAGCCTATAGCAGATGTGATTTATATGTATTCCGCTATGTTGCCTGAGGCGACGGCGAAAGCGGATGCCGCGGCGTCCGTGGATTGGCATGGATGGTTGCTGGGATCTTTGGGGTTTATTTATTGGGGGATCGTAGCGTTCTTATGCGGACGTTTTCTCGTGCAATTAAGCAGTATCTTATGGTTGGCTCATACCAGTGAGCGTGTTGTTATTCATGAAACTCCGGTTTATGCGTTGCGGAAGGCCGCCGGGCCATTCTCCTTTTTCCGTATGGTCTTCTTGCATCCGGAGAGTCATTCGGATAAGGAAACGGATGAGATATTGACACATGAATGTACGCACGTATCCCAATGGCACTCGATTGACGTGATCTTGAGCGAGATGATGTGTATGGCTTGCTGGTTTAATCCTTTTGTATGGTTATTGAAGCGTGAGGTTAGGCATAATCTGGAGTATCTGGCGGATAACACGGTGATCCAGTCTGGTTACGATAGTAAGAGCTATCAATACCATTTATTGGGATTGGCTCATCATCAGTCCGTTACTACTTTGTATAATAGTTTCAATGTGCTGCATCTGAAGAACCGGATTATGATGATGAACAAGAAGCGGAGCCCGGGTATCGTACGTACGAAATATCTGATATTTATTCCATTGGTAGGGATCTTGATGCTGTTAAGTAATATCGAGGCGGTAGCCCGTTTGACTGTCCGTCTGGCGAATGAGGCTACGGTCTCGAACGCTATGGTGACGGCTACGGGCATTCTGGTTGATGAGACCGGGCAGCCTTTGATCGGGGCATCAGTTGTGGTGAAGGGCGGTAAAGAGAGGACTATCACGGATAAGAAAGGGGCTTTCTCTTTGGAGGTCCCTGCGAATGCGATTTTGCGATGCAGCTATCAAGGAAGGGAGTCTCAAGAGGTCTTGGCTGCTGATATGACAAATAATACCCATTTGTCCTTATCTTCCAAATCCCGTGAGATGAACGAGCAAGTATTTACCGTGGTAGAGAAGATGCCTAGTTTTCCGGGTGGGGATGCGGAGTTGTTGAAATACATAGCCACGAATATAAAGTATCCGAAAGAGAGTCAGGATAACGGGGAGCAAGGGCGTGTAATCTGCTCGTTTATCGTTGGGCGTGATGGTTCCGTCAATAATCCGGAGGTGCTTCGGGGAGTGACTCCTTTATTGAATGAGGAGGCCGTAAGGGTAATAAACACTATGCCTCGTTGGAATCCGGGAATGCAACGTGGAAAGGCGGTCGCCGTGAAATATACGGTCCCGATTACGTTCCGTTTGAAAAGTCCGGTAGAAGAAGCGAAGGAAGAGACTTTGACGGTAGTGGACGTGATGCCGCAATATCCCGGAGGGGATCGTGAATTATTGAAGTTTATCGCTCAAAGCATAAAGTATCCGACAGATGCGCAGGAAGCGGGAGTGCAAGGTCGTGTGATCTGTTCGTTTGTGGTAGATAAGAAAGGAAATATCGTGGAACCTAAAATCATACGGGGGATAGATCCCTCCTTGGATGCGGAAGCTTTGCGAGTCATCGGAATGATGCCCCGGTGGACTCCCGGTCGTCAGGACGGAAAGGCGGTCCGCGTCTTATATACGGTGCCTATTACTTTCCGGTTACAGTGAAATAAGAATAGAGGCTGTGTTGGTCGCTTAATCAGTAATCTTAAAAACATACAGATATGAATGAGAAATGTAATTTAGTTACAGTTCTGTTACTTTGTTGCCTTATTTTTCCCGGGAATGCTCAAGAGTTTAATTGGCAAGACTTGGTGAACCGTAAGCAATATGCGGCTGTGATCGCTCATGCTGATAGCCTTACATTAGCCGATTCTTCGAATTATGAGATTATGAACGCTATCGGGCAGGCTTATGAGGGTATGCTTCGGTATCAGAAGGCTTATGACTATTACCGTCTTTGCTTTTCTATGGATACGACGAACTTGGATATCTTAAACATCTTGGCTCGGACGGCGACGAACTTAGGCCGTGCGGAGGATGCCGAGCGATATTTTCATCAGGTCTTATCCGCCGATAGCTCGAACTTCTACGCTAATTATCAGTTGGCACGTCTGTATTTCCAATTGGGGGAGTATGAGAAAGCAGTTGATGCCTATGAGAAATTGCAAGCTCAGAATGAGGATAATACTGTCTTATACCGTGCGATTGGCGATTGCTATACTCGAATGGAACAATATCCTTCCGCTACGACCGCTTATTTTCAGGCGTATAACTTGAATCGTGAGAATGCGGGGTTGGCGGTTGCGTTAGTGAATTCATTGTATCGGATGGGGGCTAGTAGCCCGGATTATATATCGGAAGGAATAGCGATTTGCGATACCGCCTTGTTTTATAATCCCGGGAATCGTCAATTATTGCGTAGTAAAGGATTGGGGCTATATACCGTGAAACAATTTGTTCAGGCGGATTCTGTCTATTCCAGTTTGTTGGCTGATGGTGATTCTACTTACCTTACCTTGAAATATGGGGGAGCCTCGAAGTATTATGCCGGTCTGTATATGCCCTCGGTAGATATTCTGGATATGGCTTATGAGCAGGATACGACCTCGGTCGAGGTATGCCTCTTATTGGGTTCCGCCTTGGGTAAGACATATGACCGGAAGCGGGCTTACGACTTATTTGACCGGGCGGAAAAGGGATTGGAGCCCAATCGTTTCTTGGTAAATCAATTATTGGCCTTCCGTGCGGAGACTTACCAAAAAGACGGGAGATATAAGGAAGCGTCCCGTCTCTACTATGAGGCATGGAAGAAGAATCCGGAACGACTGGATTTCCTGGCGGCGATCTCGCATATGTATAGTGAGATTGACGTGTCTAAATTCCAGAGTGAGGAGGATCGCCAGCGAGGGCTTTTTATCTTGGTACTTTATATGAATGAGAGCTTAAAGAAAAAAGCGGACGAGAGGACGATGGTGTTTAGCCGGGCGCTTCTGCAATCCTTCTATGAAGATATGTTTTTCCGTAATGTGGCGGAGGAGACTATGATAGACCCGGATGGGAAAAAGAGCAAGATTTCTATCGTGGATTTGCGTAACCTGATCAATCAACTGCCGGAGACATCCGATGAGGTAAAAGAGATGATACGAATGATGGATCGGGAGAAAATGCTAAAGAGCAAGAAATGACATCGAACGAAAGACTTTAAACATCATAAAAAATGAGAAAATTAACTACGAACGCAGTGGCTATGCTACTCGCTTTAGTCGGATGTATGGGATGTGGCAATCGGTCCGCTTCCTCTGTCGATAACCTTATAAGGGTTGATGTCATGGCCGATTATCCGGAAAAGGAATTGATACTTCAAGATCTTATGGACGTGGAATACATTGCGTTGGAAACCACGGATGATTTTATAACTAAAGGTGCCGTGAAAGCGATCGGAAAGGATATCATGCTGGTGACGAATCGGGGCAGTGATGGGGATATTCTTGTTTTCGATAAAAACGGAAAGGGACTTAGGAAGATAAACCGTTTAGGGCAAAGCGGTGAGGAATACACGCAGCTTACAGGGCTTGTCTTGGATGAGGATAACGACTGTCTCTTATACACATCTGACGCTGCCGACGAATAGAGAGGTGTAGATCT
>ERZ1504303.755-NODE-755-length-7935-cov-9.157995_pt1 | contig 7935 bp, 5 predicted proteins | sample MGYA00571862_ERZ1504303 | MGnify/ENA primary metagenome ERZ1504303 (study PRJEB39906, sample SAMEA3182079) | gut metagenome | biome: human; feature: gut; material: Stool; isolation source: human stools | place: Canada | collected 2012-11-20 ... | reverse complement strand
GAGGTTATTTACGAAGACAATCATATCATTGCGGTAAATAAGACTTGCCGCGAGATTGTACAAGGAGATAAAACCGGTGATACTCCTCTTTCGGACATGCTGAAGGCATGGCTGAAAGAGAAGTATTGTAAACCCGGAAATGTCTTTGTCGGCGTTACGCATCGTCTGGATCGTCCGGTCAGTGGCGTCGTGTTATTTGCCAAGACGAGCAAGGCGCTCGCCCGTCTGAACGAGATGTTCCGGGTCGGCGAAGTAAAGAAGACCTATTGGGCGATCGTGAAGAACTGTCCGCCGGCAGAAGAGGGAGAGCTGGTGAACTGGCTGGTTCGCAACGAGAAGCAAAACAAGAGCTATGCTTATGACACGGAACGGACGAATGCCAAGAAAGCGGTCCTGCATTATAAAGTGATTGCTCGCTCGGACAACTATTATCTGTTGGCTATAGACCTGAAGACAGGCCGTCATCACCAAATCCGTTGCCAGCTTGCCAAGATGGGATGCCCTATCAAAGGCGACTTGAAATACGGTTTTCCCCGTTCTAATCCGGACGGCGGCATCAGCCTGCATTCCCGCAGTGCCGAATTCATCCATCCCGTATCGAAACAGCCGGTCAGCATTGTCGCTCCTGTGCCTGCTGATTCTCTTTGGAAAGCGATGGAGCAGATGAAGAGGTGAAAGTTGTTCTGACTTTCAGCCGATTTATTAACCGGATGCGAAGCCTCTCTTTCATCTTTCACCTTTTAGCTGTTTTAGCTGTTCTTTTGATTTGCTTCGTGTCACGATATAAACCCCTAAGAATACTAATGCGATCGCGATACTTTTCATCAGTCCGAACGTGTCCAGGCCGACTATGACTGTGATGATGGATGCGATGATCGGTTGGACATAATTGTACATGGTCGCAACCGTTGGGCGTAGAATCCGTTGGCCGATCGGGACGAGAAGGTAGGCGAAGAACGTTCCTCCCAATACGACAACCGCGATGTTCAGGTAGATATCCAGGGGCAGGGTGGCGAAGTCGATGCTTACGACACTGTTGTAGGAGAAAGGGATCGTACAGATTGCCGAGTAGGTGAACATCCATTTCATCAGCGTCACGGGCGAGTACCGTCCGATCAATCCTTTGTAGACAACTACATAAATAGAAAAACTGCATTGTGCGATCAGGCAGAGGATATCTCCCCACACGTTATTGCTGCCGTTTCCTGTTACCGCCGTTTGCTGTCCGCTCAGAATAAGCGTCAGGGCACCTGCCGCCCCGACAAAGATACCGAGGATCTTCGTTCCCGTAATCGGTTCCTTCAGGTAAAAAGCAGCGATGATCATGGTGATGATGGGGGTGGAGGTGGCAACGATCGTTGCGTCTATGGGTGAAGTCTGCGACACGCCAAAGATATAAGTACCTTGGTTGAATACGATTCCGAAGAGGGCTGCGAAAAACAGGTGTTTCAGGTCTTCATGAGGGACGTGTTCCTTGCGGGTAAAGATCGATGCGATCCAGAATACTATTGCCGCACCCAACATCCGGAAAGTTGTTAGTGAGATTGCATTTATTAATCCGCTGGATAAGACAATCTTGGAAGAGGGAGACATGCATCCCCACAATACGTTTGCCATCAGCATAGCCAAATGTCCTTTGTAAGCTTCTGATTTCATGATAACCTGTTTGTTTTGGGGGTACAAAAGTAGAAAATCTGCCAAATCTGCCAAAAAAGGTCCGCCAGATTTTGTGTTTTGTTCGGTTTGTAGGCGACAGGATTTATGCAGACAGGCATCCGTTTTTGAGATGGATGCCTATGCAATTCGATCTCTTTCCTGGGAATATAGGATAGTTTCGCATAATAGTTTTATCTTTGTATGTAGTAGAAACAATAATGGTAAGATTCTTATGAAACCGACTCGTATTATCGAAATTTGTGCAAACTCCGCACAAAGCTGTGTGGAAGCAGAAGCCGGAGGTGCAAAACGTGTGGAACTTTGTGCCGGCATCCCGGAAGGGGGAACGACACCCAGCTACGGGGAGATCCGGACGGCGCAGGCACTCACTTCGTCTATTGATATAAATGTGATTATCCGTCCGCGTGGAGGCGACTTCCTCTATACGCCGGCAGAGATTCAGTCGATGTTGCTGGATATCGAACTGTGCAAGCAGTTGAAGGTGCACGGCGTAGTCTTTGGTTGCTTGACGAAAGACGGGGATATCGATGTCCCTTTGATGCGCCGGTTGATCGAGACGGCCAAACCGTTGTCTGTCACCTGTCATCGCGCCTTTGATGTTTGCCGCGATCCCTTTGCCGCATTGGAGCAGTTGATTGAGTTGGGCTGCGACCGTATCCTGACTTCCGGCCAGCAGTCCGATGCCGTGAAAGGGATTCCTCTCATTGCCGAACTGGTGAAACGTGCGGCAGGCCGCATCATCATCATGCCGGGGTGCGGAGTTCGGGAGAATAACATCGCCCGCATCGAAGCGGAAACCGGGGCGAAGGAGTTTCATACATCCGCTCGAAGCATCGTCTACAGCAAGATGGAATATCGGAACGAGAATGTCCCGATGGGCAGCAGCATCGTTTCCTCCGAGTTCGAGACGGTCGAAACGGACCGCAAGAAGGTGGCTTCTTACCTGTAAAAGAACCAATTTATGGCAAGGCTGCGAAAGCAACTTTGTTTTTGAAACGAGTAAACAATAAAAAAAGAAAGAACAATGGAAGAACCTAAAAGACTTTACCGTTCGAATAACTGGATGATAGCAGGTGTTTGTGCGGGTATTGCCGATTATTTCGGCTGGGATCCTACATTAGTGCGTATCGGATATATATTATTGAGTATCTTTACGGTATTTTCCGGGGTGATCGCTTACCTGATCCTTTGGATGGTTATACCTAAACAACCTATAAATAAAGGATGAACTTTGAATTATCTTCCCCATTCAGTCCGACAGGAGATCAGCCGGAAGCGATTGCGGCCCTGTCCGACGGTATAAAGAGTGGTGTGCCTTTCCAGACCTTGTTGGGAGTGACAGGGTCCGGAAAGACTTTCACTATCGCTAATGTGATCAAGGAAGTGCGGAAGCCGACTTTGATCCTGAGTCATAATAAAACCCTCGCAGCCCAGTTATACAGCGAGTTTAAGGCATTTTTTCCGAACAATGCCGTCGAGTATTTCGTCTCTTATTATGACTATTACCAGCCGGAGGCTTACCTGCCGACGACGGACACCTACATAGAAAAGGATTTGCAGATCAACGACGAGATCGATAAACTACGTCTGCGTGCAACCGCTTCACTGTTGTCGGGGCGGAAGGACGTTATTGTCGTTTCGTCTGTCTCCTGCCTGTATGGTATGGCGGACCCGACAGCCTTTGCTGAGAAAGTGGTGCATCTGGAGAAGGGGATGCGGATAGACAGGGATAAACTGCTGCGCCGTTTCGTGGATGCCCTTTATGTCAATAATAAGATAGAGTTCAACAGGGGCTGCTTTCGTGTAAACGGGGATACGGTCGATATCTTTCCGGCTATCGAAACTTTTGATGGGGCAGCCTACCGTATTGAGTTCTGGGACGATGAGGTGGATCGCATTTCTTCGTTCGACCCGCAGACCGGGCAGGAGATAGACGAGCAGGATGAACTGAACATTTATCCGACCAACCTTTTCGTGACCACCCAGGAACGTATCAATACCGCTATCGGGCAGATCGATGTCGATCTGGGGACGCAGGTGAATTTCTTGCGGGAAATCGGCAAGCCTTACGAGGCGAAACGTTTGTACGAGCGTGTCACGTTTGATCTGGAAATGATACGCGAGCTGGGGCATTGCTCCGGTATCGAGAACTATTCCCGCTATTTTGACGGTCGCCAGGCGGGTGAACGGCCTTTCTGTTTGCTCGATTATTTCCCGAAAGACTTTCTGTTGGTGGTTGACGAGAGCCACGTGACGATCCCGCAGATACGGGCGATGTACGGAGGCGATTATTCCCGTAAGAAGAATCTGGTGGATTATGGTTTCCGTCTGCCGGCAGCGATGGATAACCGTCCGTTGACGTTCGATGAGTTCGAGTCGCTGACTCCGTTGGCGATTTACGTGAGTGCGACACCGGCCGACTATGAACTGGAAAAGAGCGAAGGGATCGTGGTGGACCAAGTGATCCGTCCGACAGGCTTGCTCGATCCGGTTATCGAGGTGCGTCCGACGTTGAACCAGATCGACGATCTGATGGAGGAGATCACACAACGTGCTGCTGTGGACGAACGTGTTTTGGTGACGACATTGACGAAGCGTATGGCGGAGGAACTGACTGCTTATCTGACGCGCATGGGAATCCGCTGCAACTATATCCATAGCGATGTCGATACGTTGGAACGCATTCAGATCATGGATGATTTGCGGAAAGGGTTGTTCGACGTGCTGATCGGCGTCAACTTGCTGCGTGAAGGACTTGATTTGCCGGAAGTCTCTTTGGTCGCTATCTTGGATGCCGATAAGGAAGGTTTCCTGCGCTCGCATCGTTCGCTGACGCAGACGGCTGGACGTGCTGCCCGAAATGTGAATGGGAAGGTGATATTCTATGCTGACAAGATAACGGACAGTATGCGCCTGACAATGGACGAAACAGCCCGTAGGCGTGAAAAACAGCTCGCTTATAACGAGAAACATGGCATTACGCCTAAGCAGGTTATCAAAAACAGCGTTTCCTTGGTTGCGGAGAAACAACAACCGGTTACAGGCGAACCGTATGCTTATGTGGAACCGGAACCCAGCTTGGTTGCAGACCCGGTAGTTCAGTATATGAATCGCAAACAGCTTGAGAAAGCGATCGAACGGACGAAGAAGCAGATGATGGAGGCGGCCAAGAAGCTGGACTTTATCGAAGCAGCTCAGTTTCGTGATGAACTGGTGAAGCTGGAAGATCTGTTAGTGACAAAAAAGGATTGAAATTGGATCAAGAGATGAAACGGACGCTATTTTGTTTGTTCTTTTTTGCTTTTCTTTCCCTACCTGGAAAAGCTCAGAGGGATAAGGCTATTTACGAACGCTATTGTACGGCAGTGAAGGAGAAAGCGGCTTTGCCGACAGGTGACCTGATGGTAGAGACCGCCCGTTTTTTCTTGGGAACTCCTTATGTAGCAGGGACGTTGGAGGAAGAGCCTGAAACATTGGTGATAAACCTGCATGGCTTGGATTGCATGACTTTGGTAGAGAATACGGCTGCTTTGGTCTGGTCTGTCAAGCATCGTCTTGCTTATGATGGGTATGTTTCTGTCTTGAAAGATATGCGTTACCGGAATTCCGGCTGTGCGACACTCGATTATACGGATCGTCTCCATTATACGGCTGACTGGATATATGAAAACGAAAAGAGAGGGTATCTGAAGGATGTTACGAAAGAGATCGGTGGGCAGTCGCTTAAGCTTGACCTGTCCTTTATGTCTACACATCCAGATAGTTACAAGCAGTTGAAAGGAAATCCGGGACGTATCGCAGTAATGGCGGCTAAGGAAAAAGAAATTAGTGCCCGCCCACATTATTATATTCCGCAGGATGAAATCAATGAGCATGCCGGCCAAATCAGGAATGGCGATATCGTCTGTTTTGTCACGACTGTGAAAGGGCTGGATATCTCGCACGTCGGTATTGTCTGCCGGGAAAGGGATATGCTTACTTTTATCCATGCCTCGACCGTCCAGAAGCGGGTGATCGTGAACGAAGAACCTTTGCAGGAATACGTACAGGGTATCAAACGCAATTGTGGTATTATGATTGTCCGTCCACAGTTCTGAACTTACTGGAAGAGTTCGAACGCGAACTTGAATCCGATCCCGTCATATTTCAATTTATCGAACCCGACGAAGGCGGCGACGTTGAAGATATGGTTACCGAAACCGTATCCGATTTCAGTGTAGCTGGGTTTGACTGGCATCCATAACTGACTGAGGTAAAAACGTTCGGAGATGATGTGCTTGGTTGCTTCTGGTTTGAATAGCTGAAAGAGCATGAATGGACTTTCGTACATGGCATGTGCTTGGACATATTTGTCGGATGCGTTGAACCATACGCTTCCTAGCTGGTGGAAGACACCTCCGAAATCGTCTCCTCCCCATGATTCGGGGAAGTTGTGCCGTGTGAAATACCGGTAGTCGGCAAAGTAGGTTGACTTCTGAGCAGTATAAAGCCCTCCGCTGATATGGTAGTTGAACCGGCGTGACAGGCCCAGGTAAATGCTTTGGTGGATATCGGCCTCTACACGTCCGTAATTACCGCTGCTTTTCCATACGCCTGGTATGGCCCGCCCGAACTCGATGGATATGGTCGGGTAGTAGGAGTAGAGGTACTCTTTACGGTAACCGTCCATCCAGTAGTATTGTCTGGGAGTATAGGAAAAGCCGATCGTGGGGATGAAATCGTGATAGTTTTCGTTGATGATCTCCGTGACACCGTCTCCCGGATCTATCGCGCTTTTCCGGGTTGGTATGCGGCGGTGGTAAGAGATGCCGGTGGTCATTTGGAAACCGTTGAACAACTCGATCTGATTCTTGAACTCTATGTAATAGTGCTTGAAGTATTCCAAATCCAGGTTTTCGAAGTTGAAAGTGGAGTCTTTCAGCTGTTCGTTAATTTCGTTCATGATCTTGGAAGAATATCCTTGGTTGGTGTTTCCGAGACTGAGGCTCAGGGCTCCTTGTTTCTCAGGAAGATATTCCCAATCTCCCTCGAATTTGAAGAACAACTCTTTTCGTTTGAATACAAAACCGACCTCAGGCCGGAAACGCAGTTGGCGGTCTTTCTTGAAGGTCTTGCTGAAGCGGAGCTGTTGCCTGTAAGTAATACCGTTTCGTCCGGAATAGCCCAACTGGAAAGGATTCAGGATGCCGGAGTATTTCAGACGGGTCGTTTTATAATCCAGATTGATGGTATTGGTCAGGCGTTCTGTTATTTTCAGGTATTTCCGAATGTTGCTTGTGTCGTTGGCTTGGGTTGTTCTGATGCTTGTTTTTTCGTATTTTGTTTCTTCTTCCTGGGTCAGTGGGATGTCTCTTTTGTTTTTCCAGTAGCTGCTGTCGCTGATGATCGGGATCGTATCAGATGATAACTGGTAATATCCGGTCAAATCGAGGGAGTGGTGTTTTTTGTCTTCATAGTCTTCTTCAACCCATTCAACGGCTTCGTATTTGAATGAAGTATGATAGTAGCTGGCGATGGCATTTCCCAGCACATGATACCGGAGAAATAGGTCTGCCTTTTGTGGCAGGATGAAATGGCGGTAATCCCGTCCGAATGTCATGACCAGGTTGAATTCGGCAAAGGAGAAACGCCCGTTTAAGTCGATCTTGTCAATGTGCCAGTCTTTGTCGGTGATGTACAGATCTCCGCAAATGAGTTTTTGGCTCCATAGCTTTGGCATGAAGCGTATCTGGTAGATTTTCAGATTGCCGGTCGTTTCGATGCTTTCCAGGTTGAAGTTGTAGTATTTGAATGCTTCATGAGCTACTGGCATGATGATCCCTTCGTTGTAGATGGTTGGCGAATAGACGTTCAGGTTCAGAAATGTCAAGACTTCCTGCTGTTTTGCGCCGTTGGGGATACTGTTTCCGTTTATCGCTTCGAAGCTGTGCAGGTAGTTGTTCGGAGCGTTGAACTTGGAGTGGCTGACCATCTCGAAGATCATATCCTTGTTCTTCCTGTCTACCGGAAAAAGATGATGGGCGAAACGCATTAGAATGTTTTGTTTGAGTATTTCCGTCTTGCCTTTGATATAGATTTCGGCCTCGTACCGTGAGACGACTGTTTTGTATTTGTCGGCCTGCTCGATTACCTTCCTCATAATAGAATCCCCTTGCTGGGATGATACCGTTTTGGGGGACCGACCCAGCAATAAAAGGTTCCCATAACTACCATCAGGGTCAGCTAAGGCACTGTCTCTTATACACATCTGACGCTGCC
>ERZ1504303.744-NODE-744-length-8018-cov-5.061786_pt1 | contig 8018 bp, 7 predicted proteins | sample MGYA00571862_ERZ1504303 | MGnify/ENA primary metagenome ERZ1504303 (study PRJEB39906, sample SAMEA3182079) | gut metagenome | biome: human; feature: gut; material: Stool; isolation source: human stools | place: Canada | collected 2012-11-20 ... | reverse complement strand
CATTAAAAACGAATAAGTTATGTCAATTTTATCATGGGGTAAATGTAAGATTGAAACAACCCCGTCAACAAATGGCGCACCCACCTCCCCGGAGGCTTGGAAAGCCCTTGATACGCCGAAAGAAGACACAACGAAAATCACCCCCACGGCGGGAACTGAGAAGACCGCCACAGAGGAGGGCGGCGAACTTGTTGATGTCCGTTACGGAAAGAATACTTATACACTCGAATTTGACATGTTTGTCAAAAAAGGTACGGAACGCCCGTTTGAAGACAATGACGGGTTAATCGCAGGAGAACACGCTTTCCGCATAACTCCCGAAGACGAAGAATGCGAGGGCGCACAGATTGACCGTTCCGTGGTTCGTTGTGATGAAAGCTATTCAACCGCTGACGGTAAAATGCTTCATTACGTTGCACGTTGCCTGAAACCCAAGACGGGCAAAACCGTTAAGCCTTACACAAAAGGGAGTGAGTAAGAATTTTCAGCGGGGTTGATACACTGGTTTATCCACCGTGAAGCCTGAACGCCTTTCCCGGTTGCATGTCGGTTCGATTCCGACCCCCGTCTCTAATCATAACTTAGAAATTCGTCAGATATGAATAAGACAATAGAACAAACGGTTGCTGAAACCATCCTTGAACAACCTTTTGAAGTCAAGGTAGGCGAAAAGTCATATCAGGTTGCCTCCGCAAGCACGGCAACCCTCATACTTGTTTCAGAAGCGATTTCACAACTCCCACATATTGCGCTTGACACGGAGAAGGTCGTTGAAGAAACATTATCCGTAGCGAAAGACTGCCGCATTCTCGGCGATATAGCGGCTATTCTCATTCTTGGTGCAAAGAACATCACAGAAAAGAAAAAAGTTCCACAAATCAAAGAAAAACGGTATCTGTGCGGGCTTATTCGCCGACCATACACGGTTGAAGTTGAAATTACCATTGACAAGAAAGCGGAACTCGCAAAAGAACTTCTTGAAGATGTCTCCCCGAGGGAACTGAACCTGATTGTAAGCCAAATCTTATCAAGAATGCAGATAGCCGATTTTTTCGGGCTTACCACTTTCCTTGCAGAACTCAATCTTCTTCATCCGAGGAAAGTGGAGAACTAAATGACAGCATTTGGGCTGTCGTAGGCGGTTTTGCAAAAGGCTACAATCTGACCTTTGACTATGTTTTGTACAATATCAGCTATACGAACATGATAATGTACGGGGCTATTCTCCCGACATACGATAAAAAGAAAAATGACGGGAAAAAGGATGAAGGACAAAAAGTTATCAAGGCAGATGACCCAAGAAACAAAGAAGAAGTAAGGAAATTTTTTGAAACCTGTGATTAAAGGCAGAAACAATGAACAACGATAGAGGAAGACTGAATTACGGTGTCGGGCTTGACAACTCCCAGTTAAGGGTAGGAGTAGCCGAATCACGGCGTTTGCTCCAAGGCATAGGGAAGACAGCGGTTGACGAAGGCGCAAGGATTGACGATTCATTCAAAAGAATCGGCAGGACTGTCGCAGGCGTGTTTGCCGTGTCTCAGATAAAAGATTTCATCACGCACGTTGCGACTGTCCGTGGAGAATTCCAACAGCTTGAAATCGCTTTCAAAACCATGCTCGGCTCTGCGGGTCAGGCAGATGTTTTGATGACCCAGCTTGTCAAGACAGCCGCCACAACTCCGTTCGGTCTGAAAGACATCGGTCAAGCCGCAAAACAGCTTCTTGCCTACGGTGTCGCCGCAAATGACGTGAACAACACTTTGATACGCCTCGGGGACATCGCCGCCGGGCTTTCAATCCCTATCAATGACCTTGCCTATCTGTACGGAACGACAATGGTTCAAGGACGTTTGTACACACAAGACCTGAACCAATTCTTGGGGCGTGGTATTCCTCTTATGGAAGAACTCGCAAAACAGTTCGGCGTAGCTGAAAATCAGGTCAAACAACTTGTAGAAGACGGAAAAGTCGGATTCCCCGAAGTTCAGAAAGCCATCGAGAACCTGACCAACGAGGGCAGTAAGTTCGGCGGTCTTATGGAAGCTCAGTCAAAAACAATCACAGGGCAGATTTCAAACATTGAGGACGCAATCGACACAATGTTCAATGCCATAGGTCAGTCACAGGAGGGGGTAATAAACACCTCTCTTGGTCTTGTCTCAACCCTGATTGAGAACTGGGAAACAGTCGGTAACATCCTTTTGACAATCATCGCTACATACGGGGCATATAAAGCCGCCGTTATCGCTGTCGCAGCCGCACATAAATTGATGAACATTTGGGGAACTGTTAGTGCTTTTCTGTCTCTAACAACCTCTATACGTTCAGCCAAAGACGCTATGTTGCTTTTCAACATGGCTGTAAAAGCAAATCCGCTTGGTTTGGTTCTGTCTGTTCTTGCAGCCGCCGTGACAGCTTTCCTTGCTTTCAGAAAATCAACAGACGAAGCCGCTGACGCTCTGAAAAAGGAACGTGAGGAAGCCGAAGCGTTCAACAAACAGGTTAGCGAATCAGCGGGCAAAGCCATTTCAACGTATAAACGTCTTCAAGACGAATACAAGAAATGCAAGTCAGCCCATGAAAAACGTGAGTGGATAAAAGAAAGTCAGACGAAGTTCAAAGAATTGGGAATTGCCGTCAACAGCGTCAATGACGCTGAAAACATCTTTGTCAAGAACACTTCCTTGATGATGAAAGCCTTTCAGAAACGTGCGGAAGCCGCCGCATGGCAATCCCGTCTTGATGAAGCCTACGCAAAGAGGGTTGAACGCCAAATGGCTCTTGAAGACCAAATGGATAAGATTCAGGCGGGAAGCAAAGTGCCGGGATATTCACACACGACACAAGGAGGCTATGAATACGTTGACCGCAGCGGAGCATGGGTTTACACCGAGGCGGGTGCGAGAAAAGCCCGTGAAGCGTTCAAACAGACAATCGCCAATGACCCTGTTCTGAATGAAATAGACGCTCGTATAAACAAGTATTCCGAGAAAATGACCTCTGTTTCATCTGACTTTCAAAAACTGTTTGAACAAGCGGGTACAATCCAGAAGACAACGCAGGAAAAGAACGAGGAAAAGAGATTCGCTAAAGAACAGCAGAAAATCGCCGATGAAACAGCCCAACGCACGGCTAAAATCAAGGAGTATTCAACAAAGGTTTCAGAAGCAGTTTCACAAGCCGAGATAGACATTCGTCAGGCTCAAATTAACGAACTTGAAGACGGTTATGAAAAGACCGTTGCGCAGGTGCAGTTGAACTATGACCGCCTTATCGCCGAGAACGATAAACGGGCGCAGAAAATGATTGAAGACCTGAAAGACAAAAAAGTGCTTGAATGGCTCAATCAGAACCCGAAAGCGACAAAGGAACAACAGCTTGAATACCGGGCTTCCTTGAACCTGACAACCGCTGACCTTTCTTCCGAGCAGCAAGCGATGTTAAAGTCTTATGCCGAAGTTGCAAGGCAGATTCAAGTCAAAGGTAACAAACAAGCCCTTGACGATATGATGAAAGACATTCTGACCTATGAACAGCAACGTCTAAAAATAACAGAGGAATACGAGAAAAAACGTGAAAGCCTCTATGAAACAGATAAAGACGGCAACAAGAAGTTCCGTAAGGGTGTCACACAAGGAAACGTGGACGAACTGAACCGTGCTGAACAGGAAGCCTATAAAGGCATAGACGAACAGTTCGCACAACGTGAAGAAACGTATCAGGCATGGTGCGATGAAATAGCGGAACTAACCCTTAAACAGTTGAAGAATGTATTAGCGGAGGCAGAAAAGGAACTTGCCGAACTTGAAAAGAACGGCGGGTCTTCTGATAAAATCGCTGTTGCCCGTGCCAAAGTCGCAACAGCCAAAAAGAATGTTGAGAAAGCACAGGCTAAAAATGATATAAATCCCGGCAAACGCTCAATCAAAGAATGGGAGGACTTGTACAAGACGCTTCAAGAATGTGAACGGGAGTTTGAGAGCATTGGCGACACGGTCGGCGGCGTGGCAGGCGAAATCATTTCAACGGCTGGCAGCATCATGACCGCTTCTCTGTCAATGATAAACGGTATTGTTCAGCTTGTGAATATGTCTGCCACCGGTATTCAGGGAACAGCGACAGCGGCAGCAACAGCCATTCAAACGGTTGAAAAGGCTTCTGTCATCCTGACTATCATATCGGCTGCCATGTCAATAGCCATGCAGATTGTGAACCTGTTCAACAATGATGACAAGAAGCAAGAAGAAATTGAAGCCCTGCAGGATAGAATAGACCAACTCCAATGGGAACTTGACAACGCAGATATTGTGCGGTTACAAGAAAATAGCGGAAAAGCGGTTGAACGTGTGAAACGGGCTTTATCTGAGACTTACAAAGAACTCCTGAGAAATAAAATCGCTGTCAATGACGTAGCAGGGGCTTGGCGACTTCTGTTCAGCAACGTTTCAAACAACGCAGCACTGCTTCAAAAGACCGCAGAAAAACTTGCCACGGCGTATGCTAATATCGCTTACACGGCTGACAAGGCTCTCGGGGGCGAGAAATACAGCAACGCCCAAGAACAGCTTAAAAACCTCGCCCAGCAGCAACTTCTTATTCAAGAGCAAATCAGGAATGAAGAAGACAAGAAAAAAACAGACCACGGTAAGATTGATGAATGGAACAGAAAAATTGAAGAACTCGGCGCACAGGCTGTCGCCATCATCAATGACATGGTTGAGGACATCATCGGCGGTTCAAGTTCCGATATTGCCAAAGAACTCGGAGACGCTTTTTTTGAAGCGTTTCAGGCTGGCGAAGATTACGCCGAGGCATGGGGCGATAAGGTCAAAGACATCGTGGCTGACGTGATGAAAAGAATGTTGGTTTCCAAGTTTCTTGAAGAACCTCTTGGGGAGATATTCGACAAGTACAAGGCTAAATGGTTCAAGGACGGTCAGTTTGTCGGTCTTGACGCTGTTATCCAATCTATGAGTGGTTTCGCTTCTGACTTGAACGCTGTCGGAACAGATTTCGCCAAGATATGGGAAAACCTGCCTGAGAACGTCAAATCAATGTTTGAGGTAACAGCAGACGCAACCCGTGAAGCCTCTCAGAAAGGAATCGCCACAGCTTCGCAAGAAAGTGTTGATGAATTGAACGGACGTGCGACAGCCATTCAAGGGCACACGTATTCAATCGCCGAGAACACGAAAATCATTCTTTCTGTCGTGAACATGATTTTGCAGTCAGTATTGAACATTGAGAAACACACTGAGAACATGGTAGGACGCATTGAAAGCATTGAAAGTTCAGTCAAAGAGACAAAAGATACAGTTAACGATTTTGCCTTGAAAGGCATAAAAATGAAACATTGATATGGAAGACATTATTAGACAAGTTTACGCCCAATGGAGGATTGCCAAAGAGCAAGCCCGGCAGGAGTGCGATAGCCGTTCCCTGCCAAATATGGCAGAGAAATACCGTATGTGTGATATGTTCAAAGGCACGGAAGATTTACAGAGCCTTATACGGCTGTTCACAAGCCCACAAGGTATGGAGTTCTGTATCAAACACCGTTTCCCGAATATAGCGACTTTCAGGCTGTTCAAGCCGTTCAACCCCGAGAAGTACGGTGTTTACATTGATGCGGGTACAATCACGCTGAGAAACCCGGAAAAAGCGGTTCTTATTGGGCGTACAAGCGCAACGATAAACTGTGACACGCTTGAACGCCATGAAATTTTTCTTCTTCACGGGGCTAAAGCGTTCATCAACGCCTCGGGCTGGGCGGTTGTTTCCGTCAAGGGGTCAACGGGTTGCCAACAAATTCGTAACGTGTCTGGAAATGCGGTAATATTATGATGTCAGGACGATTTTACATAGACGGTAAGGATGCGTTCACAGAGTACGGCATCTATGTTCAGGAAGGGGGCTACAACGAACTTGTGGCGTTCCCGCCTCTGAAAGCGGTCACAAGCAACGACTGGCAGGAAGAAGACGGCATAGAACCTGATTTGTCAGAACCGACCCTGAACACGAAGGAATTTTCTTTGAAAATTGTTCTCTCAGGCATGGATTACCGTTGGGGTGGCTTCATAGAACGATTGTCAGACAAAGCCTATCACACGTTTGATTTCAGGGAAATAGGACGCACTTACCGTCTTCGTCTTGTATCAAACCCTAACACGGATTTGGCAACGCTTCTCGGCTTCATCACTGTAAAACTTGCCGATGATTTCCCTTTAGACGGGTACACCTACAAAGAACCTGAAAGCACTGTTCCCGGCTCTGATTATTATGAACTTGACGGGAAGCCGTTCTCAGATTATGGGGTTCGTGTGTTGGAGGGAACACTTAATGAAATAGAGAAATCGCCGAATGTCAAGACCAGCCTCCTGCGTAATATCAACAAATTGAACGGGGCTTTATATGACGGGGAGAAAGTGACCTATAAGGCAAAGGACGTAAAGATAAACTGCCTTATGCAAGCCGCCTCGCTGACTGAACTGTGGCGCAACTATAACGCTCTGTTGTATGACCTTGTGCGTCCTGAACAACGGCTGTTATACTCTGATGAAACGGGATATGAATACCCCTGCCATTATAAAAGCTGTTCCGTGTCCGAGTTTTACGCCTCTGATAAAATATGGCTCAAATTTACTGTTACCGTATGCTTCATTTCATTCAGGCTTGAAGACGATGAATTTGTGCTTGCCACGGAAACACGGGATTTGGTTGTGACAGAAGACGGGGAGTTTGCGATTGACTTACGAAAAATAATATGACATTATGGGATTGAAAAGAATTAAAATCAGCGAATTAACCCTTTCCGACAATCTGAAAGGATTATACACAATCGGCGTTAAGCTGATAAACGGGGTTCAAACGAGCGTCAAAGTCAGTCTGGAACACATTCAGACCGCCTATGAAAATACCGTAGCCGCAACGAAAAAAGCTGAGACAGCCGCCAATAGTGCGAACACCGCAGCGGGTTCAGCCAACAGTGCCGCTTCCTCTGCCAACAGTGCGGCTACGAAAGCAAACACGGCGGCGGGAAACGCTGACAAGGCAACCGCAGCAGCAAATACCGCCACAACCAACGCAAACAATGCGGCAACAAAGGCAAATACCGCCGCTTCCAATGCGGACAAAGCCCGTGAAGATTTAGAAGAGATAAAGGAAGCCGCCGTGACCGCCACCAACTCAGCCAACAGTGCCGCTTCTTCTGCAAACAATGCCGCAACGAAAGCTAATAAGGCGGCGGGAAACGCTGACACGCAAGCTGACCGGGCAAAGGAACAGGCTGACAACCCGCCCAAAATGGGAGACAATGGGAATTGGTGGAAATGGGATGAAGCACAGAAAAAGTATGTCGATACAGGTGTGCTCGCAAAAGGCGGCGTGCTGTACCCGACATTCAGCATAGACGATGATGACATGATTCTATACATGGAATTTGAAGATGAAGTAAGCGACAAACTTATCAAGTTTGATGAACAGACGGGAGAACTTTATTTGAATGTTGGATAACTTAAAGTTACACGAATATGACAAAGATACCTTTAGGAAAAGTGGCGTTCACGGACGCAGGTTCTTATAACGCCGGAAATACTTACAAGCGGTTTGACTTTGTTGACACGGAAGACAGTTCCTATTTGTCTTTACAAGACAATAACAAGGGACACGCCGTCACTGAAACCGCTTGGTGGAAATGCCTCGCACGGGGCACAAAAGCCACAGAAGCCGCAAAAAAAGCCAACGATGCGGCAGCATTGGCAAACGAAAAAGCTGTGGCGGCAGATACGGCGGCAGGGCGTGTGAATGCTGCAATAACGCAAGCCAATACCGCTGCCACAAACGCTCAACAACAAGCATCAGCCGCAGGAGAAGCGGCGGCAGAAGCAACGGAAAGTGTGGCTGAAATGAACACCGCCCTCGCCCGTTTGGAAGAATTGGAGCAGACAATCACGGCTAAAGACCGTAAACAGCCAACGGGAATGGAATTAGAGCTGTCTCTTATACACATCTGACGC
>ERZ1504303.701-NODE-701-length-8276-cov-8.154361_pt1 | contig 8276 bp, 8 predicted proteins | sample MGYA00571862_ERZ1504303 | MGnify/ENA primary metagenome ERZ1504303 (study PRJEB39906, sample SAMEA3182079) | gut metagenome | biome: human; feature: gut; material: Stool; isolation source: human stools | place: Canada | collected 2012-11-20 ... | reverse complement strand
TCTCTATTCGTCGGCAGCGTCAGATGTGTATAAGAGACAGGATACATCAATGATTCGTTTTCTATAACGAGGTCCGCGATCCGTTACGCATACAATAGTACTTTTCATATTCTCCAAGTTCGTGACTCTTAAAAAAGTACCAAAAGGATACGTACGATGCGCGGCGACTAATTCTTCCTTATCATGAATCCTTCCACTGGATGATTTCCTGCCATGGAAGCGATGATGGTAATATGAAGCAAGTCCTTCCTCTTGTGCCCATATTCCTTCTCCACACTTAACTGCGGCAAATATAAGTAATATGTAGAACAAGCGGAAGGACATGTACCTTTTTTAATCAATTATTGAAGCATTTTTCCATTATATTCTCCGTTCAAAGTTCCTAGAAAAACAACGATTTTTTCAACTTCTACATCATTGATCTCCTTTCCGATCTGGAACTCATGCATGATACGGATCGCATCCTCCACGGAGGCTACGGTTCCGTCGTGCATGTACGGATAAGTCAGCATCACGTTACGAAGTGTCGGGGTTTTGAACTTATGACGATCGGATTCTTTCTTAGTCACGGCATAGCGTCCGTTATCACCGTCCGTCAACCCTGTATTCCGGTAATCGAAATAGCTGTTCTTGATACCCATGAACTCGTAAGATTGACCACCGACATTTACACCAACGTGACAAGTAGCGCATTTATTGTCCTTGAATAGTTGATAACCCTCTAATTCTTCCGCTGTAAGCGCGTTTTTATCTCCCATCAAGTATTTGTCGAAACGACTCGGCGTAAGCAAGGTCTTCTCAAACTCAGCGATAGCGTCCGTGATCGTAGATTGAGAATAACCTTCCGGATACACTTCCGTGAATTTCTTCGTGAAATCCTTATCTTGCGCTAAAGCCTCGCAAATCTGGTCGAATGAGGTACAACCCATTTCCACTGGGTTCAATGGAGGACCAGCCGCTTGCTCTTTTAGGTCTGCCGCACGTCCGTCCCAAAATTGAACGAAATTAAGCGCCGCATTATATACGGTCGGAGCGTTAACACCACCGAACTGTCCATTAATACCTTCCGAATATTGCTTACGGTCTACACCACCTGTGTTCAATCCGTGGCAAGTAGCGCAAGAGATCGTATTGTCCGCAGACAAACGAGTATCATGATACAGGGCAAAACCCAACTCTACCTTCGCCGGATCTGTAGGCAAGCTCTTCATTAGAGGCTGAAGAGGCTCATTCTTAAATTCTTCCGCTACGGTTTCGGTCGTGAAACGATCTTTACGGACATTCTTCGCCCATGAGATGATCACCGCTTTCTCATTGTCGTCAAGGCTGGTTCCCCAGTGCATCGGCATATGGGAATACTTAGCCGGGGGCATAGAGCCGCTTAGGGCCGTATTCTCCACCTTCGCCAAATCAACCTCTGAAACGGGCTGCCCGTTCTCCAAGGCTTCCACCATAGCAGTCAAGTCCACATAGTGAACGGCCTCCTTCATGTCTGCCTGTACTACGGGACCGATCAACGGTAAATTACCGTAAAATGGCAGAGGCGCATTTTCAGAGTGGCAGGCCAAACAGTCGTTTTCCCGCAGGATAGAGGCCACTAGCTTACCTTCATTGTCGGCAAATTTCTTGTATTCGGAAGAACCGCACGAGGTAACCGCAAAGGCTAAAGCGCAGAGTCCTACCGGTAATGCCGTCATTTTAGCATAAATTGTTTTACGCATAACTATATTTATTTAGATTTATTAAGTGCAAATATAGAACAATTCACTTACATGTACCCTAAAAGCCTTGGATTTCATTGATCAGTTTTATCTATGGGAAGATAAATAGAATCTATGCGGTGGGCTTCCATCCGCAGCATCGCGGCAAGCTCCTTCCTATAATGCCCAGTATGAGGTTCTAACAATGGGCAATATAAGGATGTTACAATGCCCATTATAAGCAGCTAACAATCGCAGTTATAAGCAACCGCCAATCGCTATGTGGATAATCCGATTTTTTTATATAGCTTTGTCTCATTATGTATAATCAATAAATTATAAGGCAAAGATGTTTAAGAACAAAGTTGTATGGATTATCATCGCTATCGTAGCGATATTATTCTTTTGGGTGAAAGGCGTGTATAATAATATGGTAACTCAAGACGAAGGCGTGAAAACCGCATGGAGCCAAGTTGAGAACCAATATCAACGCCGTATGGATTTGATCCCGAATCTGGTAAATACGGTAAAAGGATACGCCGCGCATGAGAAAGAGACTTTAGAAGGTGTGGTCAACGCTCGTGCCGAGGCGACGAAGACTACGATTGATCCTTCTAACCTTACTGAGGAATCCTTGAAGAAATTCCAGTCTGCACAAGGAGAGTTAGGAAATGCCCTCTCCCGTTTGATGCTTGTTTTAGAGCGTTATCCAGACTTAAAAGCGAATCAAAACTTTATGGAGCTTCAAGCGCAATTGGAAGGGACCGAAAATCGTATCTCGGTAGAGCGTAAACGTTTTAACGAGGTAGCTCAGTCTTATAATACCTATATTCGCCAATTCCCGAACAATATTTTGTCCGGAATGTTCGGCTTCCAATCGAAAGCTTATTTCGCCGCTGAATCCGGTGCGGAAAAGGCTCCTAAGGTAGAATTCTAATAGCCATTCGCTGAATGAGTGAGATAAAGAATATAGGATCTAGGTGCAAGTGTCCGGTAAGCCTTTTATGGATCAGTTTATTGCTGGTTGGTTTTGCCTCTTCTATTTTCGCGGCAAAGGATTATTCGATCGAGACCATTCCGAACGTACGTCTTTCCAACCGGTTGAACCATGTCAGTAATCCGGATGGTATCATTACCCCGGATGATGCGGCACGTATCAATCAATTATTAAATGTAGTGGAAGATAGTCTCGGTATCGAGGTAGCTGTCGTTGCCGTGAATAGCATCGGGGATCAGGATGCCCGGATGTTCGCTACGGATTTATTCAAACATTGGGGATTGGGACAAAAGAGCAAGGATAATGGTTTATTGATCCAGTTGGTGACGGAACCTTCCCAACGTTCGGTCGTTTTCGAGACGGGATATGGTATCGAGGGTGTCCTCCCCGATGCGATTTGCTACCGGCTCCAGCAGCGGTATATGATGCCCGATCTAAAGGCCGGGAATTATAGCGCCGGCATGTTGAAAGGAGTCATGGCGGTTACCAAGTATTTAATGTCCAGCGACTATGAACGGGCAGGCATGACTGGCAACCGCACTTCTTCCTCGTCCGATGATGATTTTATGTGGATATTCGTGGTGGGGATTATCGGGATGATCGGCTTCTCGGCGTTTATAGCGTACTTAAAGTATCGTCCGAAGGCATGTCCCCGTTGTGGAAAGAAAACCTTTGTATATATGGGGCAGCAAGTGATTCGGGAAGCGACTCGTTTCTCGGAAGGTCTGGCCGAAGATGTATACCGCTGTAAGAGTTGCGGGTATACAGAGAAGAAAAATCGTACCATCGACCGCATACACCGAGGTGGTAGCGGCCCTATTATTATGGGTGGCGGTGGTGGCTTCGGAGGTTTTAGCGGCGGCGGTGGCGGCTCTTGGGGAGGTGGAAGCTCCGGGGGAGGTGGTTCGATCAGTCGTTTCTGAAAATACGATTACTTGCGTTATTTTATACAAGCGGTCACGTAAAACCTACGTGACCGCTTGTGTTTTTATATCCTATTGTTCTTTCAGATAGTAGTCGGAAAGTATATCCCGTACCTTTTCGGGAGTAACCCTTCCATAGACCTTCCCGCCGATCATGACCACCGGAGCTAATCCGCAAGCACCGACACAGCGTAAGCAATCCAAGGAGAACAAACCGTCCGGTGTAGTCTCTCCTACCTTTATTTCCAATTGACGTTGCATTTCTTCCAGAACATTTTCTGCGCCACGCACGTAACAGGCCGTTCCCAGACAAACCGAGATGGGGTATTTCCCCTTGGGGGTCATCGTAAAGAATGAGTAAAAAGTAACTACGCCATATACCCTTGAGACCGGGATATTCAATTCGGCGGCGATAACCTGTTGGACTTCCGGTGGTAAATATCCGAACAAGCCTTGGGCGGCGTGCAAGATATTGATCAACTCCCCGGGATCGTTGTTGCGTTCAGCGCATATCGCATGTAGCTCCGCTACTTTTGTTTTAGGCAAATGTATCTCATTCATGGCTTATTTACTTTTTTCGGTTTCTATATACATACCGATTACTTCCTTACGATCTATGTAATGGGTATGCAGTAATTTATGGGCTTTCGGTCCGCAAGGCTCTCCCAAATACTCGCTGTATAATTGCTGGATATACGGATTCTCATGGCTCTTGCGAAGCGGTTTGTTAGCGTCTTCCCGGTAAAGAGCGGAAGCACGCCGGCGAAGTACCTCCATACGGCCTCGGTGGAACGGTTGTCCACCACCGCCGATACAGCCTCCCGGACAAGCCATCACCTCGATCGCATGATAAGGAGAGGTACCGTTCTTCACCTCCTCGATCAATTTGCGGGCATTCCCCAGACCATGAGCGATACCGATCTTTACCGGAGTCCCATTAAAATCGATCGTAGCGCTACGAATACCTTCCAGCCCGCGTAACTCCTCGAAGTCCACTTTATCCAGATTTTTCTTCGTATATAATTCATAAGCTGTACGGCAAGCGGCCTCGATAACACCGCCGGTAGTACCGAAGATCACGCTCGCTCCGGTAGATTCACCCAACGGGCTATCGAACTCACCATCCGGCAGTTCATTGAAATCTATATTCGCATAACGGATTAAACGGGCTAACTCACGGGTATAGATCGAATAATCTACATCGGGATTACCTTCCACGCTAAACTCCGGGCGGCTAGCCTCATACTTCTTCGCCAAACAAGGCATGATAGATACGACTACCAAATCCTTACGGTCCACTCCCAACTTCTCGGCGAAATAACTCTTGGCGATCGCTCCGAACATTTGCTGCGGGCTCTTGGCTGTAGATAAATTATCCCGTAACTCGGGGAAATGTTGTTCCACAAAGCTAACCCAACCCGGACAACAACTCGTCATTAACGGTATTTTCACCTCTTTGTCTCCATTTAGGTAACTACCTAGGCGATGTAATAATTCCGTACCCTCTTCCATAATGGTCAAGTCGGCGGCAAAGTCCGTATCGAATACATAATCAAAACCCAATTGACGCAAAGCTGAAACCATCTTGCCTGTAACCAATGTACCCGGCTCATACCCGAAATCACGTCCCAACGCTGTGCGAACCGCCGGCGCTGTCTGGGCGATAACAATTTTAGTAGGATCGGCCAAAGCGTCCAAGACCGGCTGTTGCGTATTACGTCCGCTAAGCGCGTTTACAGGACAGACGGATACGCATTGTCCACAATACGAACAGGTACTTCCGGCCATATCCCGTTCAAAAGCAGTCGATACGGCCGCGTTAAATCCACGGTTCACGGCAGTCAAGGCGCCAACTGTCTGTATCGTATTACACATGGTCTCACAGCGGCGGCACATGATACATTTGTTCATGTTCCGCACAATGGAAGGGGAACGGTCTATCGTAAATGTGGACATCTCTCCCTTATACCGGATCTCACGGATTCCTAAGTCATGTGCGATCTTTTGTAACTCGCAATGTCCGTTGCTGCTACATGTCAGACATTCCGCCGGATGATTCGAGAGGATCAGCTCCATCACCGTCCTACGGGCATTCATCACCCGGGGGGTATGTGTCCGTACGACCATGCCTTCCGTACATTCCATCTTACAGGATGGGGCTAGATTTCTACGTCCCTCGATCTCTACGACACAAATACGGCAAGCTCCCGGATTATTCTCGTAGTGCAAGTCCTCCAGTTTCATATAACAGAGTGTCGGGATGTGGATACCTACACTTTTTGCCGCATCTAAAATGGTGGTTCCTCTCGGCACTTCCACCTCTTTATTATCTATGATTAATTGAATTGTTTCCATGCTTATAAATAAATTTAGTGGACATAAATCGCTCCGAACTTACACTTCTCCATACAGGTACCGCAACGGATACAAGCTTGCGGATCGATAATATGAGGAATTTTCCGTCCACCTGTAATCGCATGCACCGGACAAACACGGGCACAGAGCGTACATCCTTTACATTTCTCCGGATTGATGAAATATTGAGTAAGTTCCCGGCATTGATGAGACGGACAACGATGCTCCCGGACATGCGCCAGATATTCATCGTAGAAATTATCCATCGTAGATAAAACCGGATTCGGAGAAGTCTGTCCCAAGCCGCATAAAGCGGTATCCTTAATCACCATCGCCAGATTCCTTAGACGGGTCAAATCCTCTTCGGCTCCGTTTCCACTCGTAATTTTCTGCAATATCTCATGTAAGCGTTTATTACCGATACGGCACGGTGCGCATTTACCGCAAGATTCCTCGACCGTAAAGTCCAGATAGAACTTAGCCATGGCTACCATACAATCATCCTCGTCCATGACGATCATACCTCCGGAACCCATCATGGAACCAGCGGCAAGCAAATTATCATAATCGATAGGAAGATCAAGATGCTTTTCAGTCAAGCAACCTCCTGACGGGCCACCGGTTTGCACAGCCTTAAACTTCTTTCCATCCTTGATACCTCCCCCAATTCCAAAGATAACCTCACGCAAAGTCGTACCCATAGGAACCTCGATCAGCCCCACATTGTTTACCTTTCCAGCCAAGGCGAACACCTTTGTTCCTTTGCTTTTCTCCGTTCCGATACTACTGAACCATTTAGCGCCTCTTAACAAGATCACCGGGATATTTGCGTAAGTCTCTACGTTATTTACATTGGTCGGACAACCTTTATACCCGTGTTCACTAGGGAACGGCGGCTTTACGGTAGCCTCGCCTCGCAAACCTTCCATACTGTGGATCAAAGCAGTCTCCTCTCCACAAACAAAAGCTCCGGCACCGTACCGGATCTCGATATCGAATGAGAAATCAGTCCCAAATATATTCTCGCCCAGCAATCCATATTCTTTCGCTTGCCGTATGGCGATTTTCAAACGTTCCACGGCTAGCGGATATTCGGCACGGATATATACCAAACCTTTGCTAGCTCCCGTACAATATCCATTAATCGCCATAGCCTCCACAATCGAATGCGGGTCGCCCTCCAATATGGAGCGATCCATAAAAGCGCCCGGGTCACCCTCGTCCGCATTGCAAACCACGTATTTTTGAGGTGCTTGTACCTTACGGGTAATCTGCCATTTCAAACCTGTGGGGAAACCACCGCCCCCACGACCCCGTAAACCGCTATCCATGATTTCCTTGATTACTTCCTCGGGAGTCATTTCCACAAGGGCTTTTCCTAACGCTACATAGCCGTCACGAGCGATATACTCATCGATATTCTCAGGGTTGATAAAGCCACAATTTCGAAGGGCGATTCGTAGCTGTTTCTTATAGAATCTGATATGCTTGGAGTCCGGAACCAGCTCACGGGTCTCTGGATTCATATAAAGTAACCGTTCCACTTTACGGCCTTTTACCAAATGCTCCCGTACGATCTCGTCCGCATCCGATGGTTGAACTTGTACGTAAAAAGTGTTATCGGGGATCATCTTAACCACCGGACCCTTCTCGCAGAAACCGAAGCATCCGGTACGGATCACTTGTGTATCCTCTAATCCGTATTGCTCGACGGCGGCTCTCAGATTCTCGATGATCTGCTCGCTTTGTGATGCACGGCAACCTGTGCCACCGCACACCAATATATAATTCGTGTATTGTGCCATTTATGTAAGATATTAAATTTCTTATTCGGGTTTTACGGTGGTGTAAGTTACAGGAATGATGCCGTCTACCAAGATACCCTTACGGATATACTTATCTATGATCTCTTCTACTTTTGCCTTATCAACATAACCGAATACCAACGGCTCCTGACCCGGAAGCTTGATTTCGATAGTCGGTTCCGCATAACAATAGCCCATGCATCCGGTTTGAGTTACCAACGCATCGATTTTCTGCCGGTCTAAAACCTCGATAAAATAACTCATTATCTCCTTGGCTCCGGCAGCTATACCGCAAGTGGCCATAGAAACCTTAATTTGTACGAGCTGATCAGGGGTATTGCTTTTTTCACGCAGATCCAAAGACGCACGAAGAGATTCACGCATTTTCTTGAGATCATCTAATGTCTTTACTTTGTTCATGGTCATATTCTATTATTTAAGGAAAACACCGTAATGTCATTAGCACAAACATACGGAATCTCTTTCAAATAATATC
>ERZ1504303.681-NODE-681-length-8400-cov-9.897543_pt1 | contig 8400 bp, 4 predicted proteins | sample MGYA00571862_ERZ1504303 | MGnify/ENA primary metagenome ERZ1504303 (study PRJEB39906, sample SAMEA3182079) | gut metagenome | biome: human; feature: gut; material: Stool; isolation source: human stools | place: Canada | collected 2012-11-20 ... | reverse complement strand
GGCAGCGTCAGATGTGTATAAGAGACAGTGGGCTGTACAGATAATTTTGAAAATTTAAATACTGATCCCTATGAGGTTGATCCAGATGAACTTCCGTTCTCTGCCCAATTTAAGGAGCCATTCTCTTATGTCTATGCTCCGCAGCAGAACTTGTTCCAATATTGCTTCAACCTAAATATTGATTTGTTTAGCGGCTACTTCATGACTCCACATAACTTTAATGGTTCCGGTAATGTTGATTATGCGTTGAACCGTGGTTTCTGTGGTGGTATGTATGAGAATGTATATCTTCATATTTTCAACAATACCCGTCGTCTGATTGCTTCTTGTGATGAGCAAGGCTTAAGTGATTATGGAGCGATGATGCGTGTCGTACAAGCTTATGCGATCCAGATGTTGACGGATGCCTATGGCCCAGTGGCCTATAGTTCTGTTATCGAAGATCCTACGGGTGGAGCTTCTTTCTCTTATGATACTCAGGAAAGTGTCTACAATGCTTTGTTTACTTTGGTGGATGAAGCGATCGCTGGATTTAAGGGAACTGCATCTGTTGCGGATATGCAAGCATTTGACTATTGGTGTAATGGTGATATCGCTTTGTGGAAGAAGGTCGCTAATCAATTGAAACTACGTTTGGCTATGCGTATCGTAAAGGTGAACCCTACATTGGCGAAGCAAAAAGCGGAGGAAGCCGTTCAAGGAGGCGTATTGACTTCCGCTGATCGTGATATCTTGATCAACCAAGGTTTGAGCAATGAGTTGACTCGTATGTTTGAGTGGGGTGATTGTGGAATGAATGCTAGCTTAATCACGATGTTGGAAGGTTTCAAAGATCCTCGTTTACCTTTGTATGTGACCAAGAATCAAGCGGCTGTTACTTGTGAAGATGGCTCGACAATTGAGGAGGGGACAAAGTATCTTGGTGTTCGCGGCGGATGTAACTTACCTTCTAAGCCAAATCAATGGGGTAATTTCTCTAAAGTGATTTGCACTTATACGACCGCTTTCCCTGTCATGAAAGTTGCTGAGGGTTATTTTTTACGTGCTGAAGGTGCTTTACGTGGCTGGAGCATGGGAGGTAGCGCTAAAGATCTATATGAGGAGGGCATTCGTATTTCTATCAAGAACGAATTGGCTTATAAGGGCAGTATTGCAGGTGTAACTTCTATCTCAGATGCGGAAATAGACGCTTATCTCAATGGAACCAGTGGACAGATTGACTTTGTTGACCCGGTTAAGGCGGAAAATAGTATAAAGGCGATGAATACACTAGGTGTTAAATGGGACGAAGGTGCTAGTAAGGAGGAGAAGTTGCAACGTATCATTACTCAGAAATGGATCGCTAACTTCCCATTGTCTTGTGAGGCTTGGGCTGAATACCGTCGTACAGGCTATCCTAAATTATTCCCGAATCGTGTAAACTTGAGTAACGGTGATATCAATACTAACGAACAAGTTCGTCGCTTGATCTACTCAGATACGGAAATTAACACCAATAATGCGGAATTACAGAAAGGCATCGAGCTGCTGAATCAAGAGAATACGGGTTCGATCTCTGGTGATAAAGGTGGTACTCATGTATGGTGGGACAAAGCTGGTGTAGGTAATTTCTAATCGGCATTAATAGGTCTTATTGTTAAATAATATGTAATGAAAGGGCTTCTTCGAGTTTGCGAAGAGGCCCTTCTGAATTTTGTACTACTTTAGAAGGATAAATCTAAGATTATATGATGAACAGATGTATTTATTTATTTTGTTGGCTTTGCCTGGCTTGCTGGTCAAAGCCCGTATCCGCGGAGGGGCAAGCCTTGTTGGTGATCCCGGAACCGGGAGAGAAAACCTTGATTCACTCAGATTGGTATGCCCGGAAAGCGAATGAGGTGAAAATGGATGGGAACCGGTTGAGCGCGGTGCCTTTGGATAAAACAGGATGGTTACCGGCTCGTGTACCGGGTACGGTGTTGACAACGCTTTTGGAGAATGGTTTGTATCCGGCCCCTGAGTTTGGGTTGAATAACAATTTGATTCCCGATATACATGAAGTCGGCAATGATTTCTATACGTATTGGTTTACCCGTCAGTTTACTATCGATGCTTTACCAGAGGGGCGTAATGTCTGGTTGAATTTCCGGGGAATCAATTATAAGGCGGAAATCTTTTTAAATGGTAAGCGGATCAACCGGAATACCCATGAGGGTATGTTCTTGAGGAAGACGTTTAATATAACTCCTTATCTTCGTACGGATGCCCCGAATGTATTAGCGGTATTGGTTTATCCACCTACACATGTCGGAAATCCAAATGGCGGACAAGGGGGTGATGGGCAGATCGCCCGGAATAATACGATGCAATATACGCCGGGTTGGGACTGGATACAACCTGTACGAGACCGGAATACGGGTATTTGGGATGAGGTATCTATTACGACAACCGGGCCGGTATGCCTCTCCTCTCCTTATGTCGTGACCAAGGTACCCGGCGTACGTGATCCGGAAACGAAAACTCAAAAGGAGGCTTTTGTGAATACCTCTGTCGAGCTAGAGAATACCGGGAGCACTTCCTTAAAGGGGCTATTGGTTTGTGAGACGAACGGAACCCGCTTAACCCAGCCGGTTACTTTATCGCCATTCGAGAAGAAAACGGTATCCTTGAATCCTTTAGCGGTAAAGAATCCTCGTTTATGGTGGCCTAACGGTATCGGCGAGCAGCCTTTATATGATATGAACCTCTCTTTTGAGATCGGGAATCAAGTGAGTGACCGGGAACGGTTGCGTTATGGTATCCGGGAGATTACTTCCGATAAATGCCCGGATAACGGGGGACGCCGTTTCTTCGTGAACGGACAGAAAATATATGTCACGGGTGGTAACTATATTAATTCCGATTGGTTGCTTCGTCTCTCTCCGGAACGTTATCGGGATGAGGTACGTTTCCATGCGGAAATGAATCTGCGTATGATCCGTGTATGGGGAGGTGCGTTGGTGGAACGGCCGGAATTCTATAACGCCTGTGATGAGTTCGGTATCTTAGTCTTTCAAGATCTGTGGGGCAGTGGTGATTGCAATGGCGCTTGGGAGGACCCGACCAAGATGGATTCCCGAGAGCGTCGTTGGGAATATCCCGATAATCATGATTTATTTATCGCCTCCGTGGAAGATCAAGTGAAAATGATCCGTAACCATCCGAGTCTTTGTTTCTGGTGTGGGGCGAATGAATGGCCTTTAGCTAAAGATATCGATCAATGTTTGAGAAAGGAGGTTTTCCCCCGGTTAGATCCGGAGCGTCTTTTCGTGAGTTTCTCGACAGATACGTTGTTTACCCGGAATTTTTTGGGGGATAATGGGGATGGTCCTTACGGTATACAAGAGCCGGAATGGTTCTTTAGCTTCCGTTCGCATCCGTTTAATCCGGAAGCCGGATCGGTTGGTTCCCCGGAGGTCGAGAGTATGCGGGAGATGATGACGGAACAGGATTTGGCCGGTTTCCCAAGGAAAGGTTTGACCCGTAATTATACGTGGCGGTATCATAAGGATCTGGGCTATGGCGATCATCTGGAGCGTTATGGGGAGGTGAAGGATATCGAGACTTATTGTAAGTATGCCCAAGTCGTGAACTATGACCAATATCGTAGTTTTATGGAAGGCTGGGCCTCTCATATGTGGGATTGGTATACGGGTATCTTGATCTGGAAAACCCAGAATCCATGGACATCCTTGCGGGGGCAAATGTATGATTGGTCTCTCGATGTAAATGCTTCCTTGTACGGAACCCGGAAAGGCTGTGAGCCCTTACATGCCTATTATAACCCGGTAACCCGTAAGGCGGGATTGTTGAATACGACCCTGAAAGATTATACGGATTTATCGATTGTAGCCCGTATCTATAATCTGGAAGGCAAACTGCTTTGGGAGAAAGAGACGAGAGCGAGCGCCAAGGCGAATACGGTACAGGAATTATTGGATATCCCCGTTCCGGAAGGGATCAAAGGCGCTTATTTCTTACGGCTGGCCTTGAATGCGGATGTCCCCAATATTTATTGGCTGACAACCGAGCCGAAAGACTACACCAGCTTATCTCAACTTCCGAAGTCAAGACCGGGAATCAAGACCGAGATCAAGAAGGAAGGATCGAATTTCGTAGGTACAGTCCGTCTGAGCGCTGATTCGCAGATCTCGTTCTTCAACCGTATCAAGGTCTTTGATAAGGAGACAGGCAAACGAATCTTACCGGTACATTATTCGGATAACTATATTACGCTAATGCCGGGTGACCAACAAGAAATAAGCTTGGAGTTTCCCGCTAATCTGCCGGAAGAGCGAATACAAATCGTGGTGGATAGCTACAATTCTCCTTTGCCTTGACGTACGATCTCGAAATTATCCGTCGTGCAATCTATAACCGTAGAGGCTTCCAATCCTCCGAAACCGCCGTCGATTACGATATCCACTTGATGCTCGTATTTCTCGTGTATCAATTCCGGATCTGTCGTATATTCGATCACCTCATCCTTGTCACGGATGGACATGGTTAGGATTGGATTTCCCAAGGATTGTACCAATGTACGGGTGATGTTATTGTCCGGTACACGGATTCCGACTTCTTTCCGGTTCTTGTAAATCTTTGGAAGCTCGCTGCTGGTGGGTAAGATAAAGGTGAAAGGACCGGGCAGATGTTTCTTCATCAGCTTGAAAGCGGCGTTGCTTACCTTGGCGTATTCACTAAGATTAGACAGGTCGTAGCAGATGATAGACAGGTTGCTTTTCTGTGGATTAACCCCTTTCATCTGACATATTTTCTCTACCGCACGTACGTTCAGCGCATCGCAACCGATGGCGTATACCGTGTCGGTAGGATAAACGACAAGGCCGCCGTCCTGCAGGACTTTGACGACCTTGTCTATTTCTTTTTGATTCGGATTCTCCGGATAGATTCTCACTAACATATTAGCCGTAGATAATGTGTCCGTTCTCGTCTGTATATTCCTCTAATCCTTTACTATATTGGTTCATGGCCCGGAGGCTCATACCCATGCTTGAGAAACCACCGTCGTGGTATAGGTTCTGCATCGTTACCTTGCGGGTAAAGTCGGAGAACATCATTACGCAATAGTCCGCGCACTCGTCGGCGTTGGCGTTACCCAGTGGACTCATCTTGTTAGAAAAGTCCATCAAGTGTTCCATTCCCTTCACGCCGCTACCCGCGGTTGTCATTGTCGGGGATTGGGAGATCGTGTTCACACGTACGCCTTTCTCACGGCCATAGATGTAACCGAAACTACGGGCGATAGATTCCAACAGGCTCTTAGCGTCCGCCATATCGTTGTATCCGAAGAACGTGCGCTGGGCGGCCACGTAACTTAATGCCACCACGGAACCATTCTCGGCGATAGCGTCTTGTTTCTTTGCTACCTGTAGCATCTTGTGGAAAGAAATAGCGGAGATATCCAACGTCTTTTCCAGCATTCCATAGTCCAGATCATCGTACGTACGTTTCTTGCGTACGTTCGGGCTCATACCGATAGAATGTAAAACGAAATCTATTTTACCACCTAATATTTCCACTGACTTCGCGAATACGGTCTCCAGATCCTCTACGCTGGTTGCGTCCGCCGGGATTACCTGCGCATTCAACTTCTCCGCCAAAGCATCTACCTGACCCATACGAACAGCGATAGGCGTATTGCTTAACGTGATAGTCGCACCTTCCTCTACGGCTCTTTCTGCCACTTTCCAGGCGATAGACATATCGTTCAGCGCACCGAAGATAATGCCTCTCTTGCCTTTCAATAAATTATGACTCATACCTCTTGTTTATTAATTACGGCACAAACATACACAAAATGTGCAACATACGCAAATGAATATCATAGCCTGACATTTGAATATGTGCCTTGATATTAAAACAAGGTAGAGCCATTCTTTGTTGGCGGTTACTTCTTATTCCCGGAAATAAACCCTCTTTACCCGAGGCGAGATAGAGGTTAATATCTCATAAGGGATTGTTTTCAGTTTATCCGAAAGTTCGCTCACCGGTAGTTCGTCGCCGAAAATAATTACGGCGTCGCCTTCTTGCGCATGGATGTCGGTGACATCGATCATGCAAGCGTCCATGCAGATGTTGCCGATAATCGGACAGCGTTGTCCATTGATCAAGACCTCCCCACCTCCGTTGCTGAAGTGGCGATCCAGTCCGTCGGCGTATCCGATCGGGATGATAGCGATCCGGGAATCACGTTTCACATAACTCATACGGCTATAACCGATCGAATCCCCTGCGGGTACGTTTTGTATTTGTAAGATCGTTGTCTTCAAGGTGCTGACATTCCGTAAGCCTTTTTGTCCGGATGCGCTTACTCCATATAAACCGATACCTAAACGTACCATATCCATTTGATAAGCGGCGAAACGCTCGATTCCCGCGGAGTTTAGGATATGTTTGATTACCTTATACTCTAACCCGCTTTCTAGTTCCCCTGCGGCTTTGGTGAATTTATCCAATTGTTGATGGGTAAAATCATCGAAGACGTACGAGTCGCTTCCGGCTAAATGAGAGAAGACCGAACGGGCGATAACCCCGGATTGCGCTCTCAAGCGTTCACAGATCGCCGGGACATCCTCCGGTTGAAACCCTAGGCGATGCATGCCGGTATCGATCTTGATATGGATAGGGTAAGAGGTGATCCCTCTGCGCTCGGTCTCCCGGATCATGGCATCCAATAGGCGGAAGCTATAGACTTCCGGTTCCAGATGGTTCTCGAACAAGACATTGAAACTGCTGAATTCCGGATTCATGACGATAATGGGGATCGAGATGCCTTCTTTACGCAATTCGGCTCCCTCGTCGGCTACCGCCACGGCCAGATAGTCGCAACGATGTTCTTGAAGGGTCTTCGCCAACTCGTAAGAGCCGGCTCCATAACCAAAAGCTTTTACCATACAAACCATCTTAGTCTCCGGCTTTAGCTTGGAACGATACTGATTGAAGTTGTGTACGATCGCGTCCAGATTTACCTCTAGGATCGTCTCATGCACTTTCTTCTCCAACAACTCGGAGATCTGCTCGAAATGGAAATGGCGGGAACCTTTAATCAAGATCAACTCATCCTTGAATTTCTTGAAGGAAGGAGACTTGATAAATTCCTCGGTGGTCGTGTAAAACTCCTTCTCGATCTCGAAGACGGAAGCATATTCCTTTAAGTCGCGGCCGATACCGATGATACGATCTATCTTCTTACGGCGAACCAAATCGGCGACCTTCTTATATAGAGATTTCGGCAAGGTGCCCGATTGAAGGATATCGGAGAGGATTAAAGTGCTCTTTAATTGCTTGCCTACCCGGCGGCTTTGTTGGAAATCGAGCGCGATATCCAAGGAGTTGATATCCGAGTTATAGGTATCATTTATCAACAGGCAATTGTTGATACCTTGCTTTACGTCCAATCGCATAGCCACCGGCTCAAGATGCAAGAATTTTGTTACGTCGTTTACGCTGGTGGGTTTTAGGTAAAGCATAACCGCCATACAATGGATCACGTTCTCGATAGAAGCGTCGTCCGTGAACGGAATGGTAACGACCCGGTTGAAGCCCAGTAAAGTACAGTGAATGATCGTCTCAAACTCTTTCTTATCGATAGACTCGATAAACAAAGGAGCCTCGGAGTCCGTACGGCTCCATGCGATCGCTTTATGAGAAAGGCAAGCCGATTCGATACAATTGGCGATAAATAAATCATCCCCATCATAAATAATGGCTTCGCAATCATTGAAAAGCGTCAGCTTCTCCATACATTTCTGATTGGAGGAGAGGAAATTCTCTTGATGAGCCTCCCCGATATTCGTGATGATACCGATCGTGGGGGCGATAATGGGTTGCAGGCGTTCCATCTCGTCCGGTTGTGAGATACCGGCCTCGAAGATGCCCAGTGTATTTTTCTCGCTCATCTGCCATACCGAGAGAGGAACCCCCAACTGGGAGTTGTAGCTCCGAGGCGAACGTACGATGTTGAACTCGTTATGCAACAGTTGATAGAGGAATTCCTTTACGATCGTCTTTCCGTTGCTACCGGTGATGCCGATCACGGGGATGTTGAATTGCTTCCTGTGGTGAGTCGCCAGTTTTTGTAAAGCTCGTAACGTATCTTTTACGATCAGGAAGTTTGCGTCCTTCATGCTCTCGAACTCCGGTAGCATATCGCTTACCACGAAGTTGCGAACACGAAGTTTATAGAGTTCCTGTATATATCTATGTCCGTCGTTCGTCTTGGTTTTCAAGGCGAAGAAGAGGCTTTTTTCCGGGAAGGAGAGACGACGGCTGTCAGTCAACAATAAACTGACCGTATCGTCAAGCAATTGGTTTGTTTTAGCACCGATAACTCTTGCTATTTCTTTAATTGCGTATTCC
>ERZ1504303.646-NODE-646-length-8571-cov-3.103335_pt1 | contig 8571 bp, 11 predicted proteins | sample MGYA00571862_ERZ1504303 | MGnify/ENA primary metagenome ERZ1504303 (study PRJEB39906, sample SAMEA3182079) | gut metagenome | biome: human; feature: gut; material: Stool; isolation source: human stools | place: Canada | collected 2012-11-20 ... | reverse complement strand
GGGGAAGCCAGCAATTCCGCCGAAGGTACGCAGCGTTTCCATCGCCTGATTGCGGCCGGTGAGAATTTTATGGGCGTAGCACTGGTGTCCCACATCGAACACCAAACGATCCCGTCCGGTGTCGAACACCCGGTGGATGGCGACAATCAACTCCACCGCTCCCAGGCTGGAGGCCAGGTGGCCGCCGGTGCGGGAAACCGTGTCGATCAGGCGCGCCCGCAGCAGCCGGCACAGCTCCACAGCCTCACCGTCACTCAGTTCTCCCAGTTGATTCGGTACGTGATTCAAATCAAAATTCAGAATGGTTCCACCTCCCGGCCCACAGAGGCCCGGAATTCAAAATTACGTCCACAGCCAAGCGCCCAGCAATCCTACACTGATACCCAACAGGCCGCCCATCAGCACCTGGAACGGCGTGTGCCCCAGGAACTCCTTGAGCTCCTTACCGAAAATGGCGGGCTTCATCTCAGTCCAGTGTTCCATGATATAGTTCAGGATCTTGGCCTGCTCCCCCGCCGCCTTGCGGACATTGGCCGCGTCGTACATCACCACAATGGCGACCACGGCAGAAATGGTGAATACGGGCGACGCCCAGCCGTACATATAGCCCATAGCCGCCGCGCAGGCGCAAACAAAGGCAGAGTGGGAGCTTGGCATTCCCCCGCTGGAGAGAATATGGCGCCAGTCCAGCTTTCCCTGGGAAATCAGCGTGATGACAAACTTGAGCACTTGGGCGATCGCCCAGGCCAGGATGGACAGGTTTAAAATCAGATTTCCGGTCAGAAAATCTACGACATTGCTCATATAAGTCCTCTCATTTCTCGCGGCCGGCCAGCGACTGCGCCAGACCGCGGAGGCTCTCCGCCTCCGAACCGAAGGGCGCCAGGGCCTCCATCGCCCGGTCGGTCAACTCCGCCACCAGGATGCGGCAGTCCGCCAGGCCTTTGAGCGCCACAAAGGTGGTCTTGTCGCTCCTGACGTCTGAACCGATGGGCTTGCCCAAGGTGGCCTCATCACCCACCACGTCCAGGATATCGTCCTGAATCTGGAAGGCCAGCCCCAGGCAGTCGGCATAGCGGCACAGGGCCTCCCGCTGTTCCTCCGCTCCGCCGGCCACGGCGCAGCCCATCTCCACAGCCGCTCTAATCAGCGCACCGGTCTTGAGGCGCTGAAGCTCCTCCACCTCGGTCAGGCCAAGGGCGCGGCCCTCGCCGGCCATATCCAGCACCTGTCCGCCCACCATGCCGCGGCCGCCGGCGGCCCGGGCCAGGATGCCCGCCGCCGCCAATACACGCTCCGGCGGAAGCTTCTGTCCCGGGGCCAGCATGGTCTCAAAGGCCGCCGTCAGAAGGCCATCGCCGGCCAAAACCGCGTTGGCTTCGCCAAACACCTTGTGGTTGGTAGGGCGGCCCCGCCGCAGATCGTCATCGTCCATGCAGGGCAGATCGTCGTGGATCAGGGAGTAGGTGTGAACCATCTCAATCGCCCCGGCAAAGGGCAGGGCATCCTCCACCGCTCCGCCGCACAGGCGGCAGGCCTCCAGCACCAGCACGGGCCGGAGGCGCTTTCCGCCGGCCAGAAGGCTGTAGCGCATGGCGTCATACAGGTTCCCACGGGGCGCACAGTCCTGGAAACAGGCGTGCAGCCAGTCCTCGATCCGGGCCCGGTGCTCCTCCAGACGTTCCAGCTCCGCCATGACTATCCCTCCCCCTCAAACGGCTCCTCCATCGGGTTTCCATCCGGCCCGGCCAGGAGCTTGGAGACCTTCTGCTCCGCCTTGTCCAACTGTGTGGTGCATTTCTTCATCAGTCTGGTCCCTTCTTCAAAGAGGGCCAGCGCATCCTCCAGAGGAGCGTCACCCTGTTCCAACTGTTTTACAATCTCCTCCAGCCGCGCCATGGCCTGTTCAAAGGTTACTTTCTTTTCCGCCATCTATTTCGTCCTTTCCCTATCCGGCAGGTTCAATCACTTTACAGGAAACCTTGCCATCCGCCATGCGCAGGAGCAACGTCTCGCCCGGCATGGCCTCCTTCGCGGAGCGAAGTACCGCCCCGTCTGACCGCTGGGGAATGGCATAGCCCCGGCCCAGTACCTTAAGGGGACTCAGGGCGTCCAGCGCCGCCGCCAGTCGGGCAAAGCGCTCCCGCTCCCGGCCCATGGCCCCGGTCAGTCCGTGGGCCAGCCGGTCCCGCTGGTAGTCCAGCAGCATCCGCCGGTCATTGATATAATTCATGGGGTCCTGTAGCGCCCGGCAGCGCCCGGCCTGCTCCAGTTCACGGCGGGCCCGCTCCAGTCGGCGGCCCATTGCCCCGGTCAAGCGGCCTTCCATCTGCTCCAGCCAGCCATAGCACTCGTTCTGATCCGGCACCGCCAGCTCCGCGGCGTTGGAGGGGGTGGCCGCCCGGAGATCCGCCACAAAATCCGCAATGGTCACGTCGGGCTCATGGCCCACGGCGGAGATGACCGGAATCTCAGAGGCGTAGATGGTACGGGCCACGTCCTCGTCGTTGAAGGCCCAGAGATCCTCCATGGAGCCGCCGCCCCGTCCGGTAATCAGCAGGTCGGCCACCCTATGCCGGTTGGCCCAGGCGATGGCCGCGCAAAGCTCCCCAGGGGCCTCCGCCCCCTGTACCCGCACCGGCAGCACCAGCACCTCCGCCAGCGGCCAGCGGGCCCCCAGTATGCGGAGCATATCCCGCACCGCAGCCCCCGCCGGGGAGGTAATGAGGGCGATTTTTCGAGGATAGCGCGGGATGGGCTTCTTGTGGGCCGGGTCGAACAGCCCCTCTTGGTAGAGCTTCTGCTTGAGTTGTTCAAAGGCCACATGGAGGTCCCCCACGCCGTCGGGGGTCAGCTCACTACAGTAGAGCTGATACTGCCCGTCCCTTGGAAAGACCGTTACCCGGCCAAAGGCCACCACCTTCATGCCGTTTTCCGGACGGAACCGCAGGCCCATGGCCTCCCGCCGGAACATGACACAGCGGATGGCCCCCTCCGCGTCCTTCAGGGAGAAGTAGTGGTGTCCGGAGGGATAGGCCTTGTAGTTGGAGAGCTCTCCCCGCACAAAAAGGCCGGCCAGAGCACCGTCGCGGTCCAGCAGGCCTTTGATATATTGGTTGACCTGGGTTACGCTGTAAATTGGGGCGTTCTTCATGCCTCGGCCTCCTGTCTCAGACTGCGCCAAGCCAGAATGGCCGCCCCCATGGCGTTGTCGGTGGAGTACTGGGGCGCGGCAAAGGCTGCGTCGCTCATAACAGTACGCAACAGGCGGTTGGAGGCCACGCCGCCGGAGCACAGCACCGGCAGGCCGGGCCAGCGTTTCCGGGCCGCGTCGGTGGCCCGACGTACTGCCGACGCCACCGTCTCCAGGGTAAAGCGGGCGATCTCCGCCGGCGGCTTTCCCTGCTCTGCCAGCGCCTTTACCTTATTTTCCATCCCGGACAGGGAGAATGTCAGGTCGTTTAGCTTTACAGGAAATCCCCGTATCAAGTCGCTCTCCAACGCCAGGACGTCCAGCGCCTTTCCCGCCGGGAAGGGCAGGCCCAGGAGCACGCCGGTGCGGTCGATGAGCTGTCCGGCGGAGATGTCGCTGGTGCCGCCCACACATTGCGCCCTGACATTGACCCCGTCCGGCTCCACATAGAGCAGCTCCGTGGTGCCGCCGGACAGGTGTATAAGAGACAGACATAGAGCAGCTCTGTGGTGCCGCCGGACAGGTGCCAAGCCAGCATGGGCCGGTCCAGCAGCTCCAGCCGTCCCGCTGACCAGGCGGCGGCGGCGATGTGGCCCTGCTGGTGGGACACGGCGTAAAACGGCACGCCCAACGCATCCGCCAGCGTCTGCCCCTGCCCCTCTCCCGCCAGAAAGCAGGGCATATAGGAGCCCTCCACCGCCCTCGGCCGGGTACTGGCCCCCACGGCGGACAGGCCGGTCAGCCAGCCTTCCGCCCGCAGCTCGGCAAAGCGCCCAGGCAGGTGTTTGATGTGCTGGAACAGCGCGTCGCTCTGCCGCAGACCCAGCTCGCCGGGGCGCACCTCCAGCAGCCGGCCGGCGTTATAGCCGCCGCTGCCGTCAAATACCGCCGCCGAGGTGGTGTAGTTGCTTGTGTCGATGCCCAGTGCGCGCATATTACGCCTCGTCCTGCGGCCGCTCCGCCGCTGGCTTCAGGCCCACCGGCTCCGGCGGGCACTCGTTGCGGACGAAGGAGCCCAGGATGCCGTTGACAAAGGACACGACCTCCGGCTCCTCATAGTGCTTGGTCATCTCCACCGCCTCATTGATGGCGGCGGCGTTGGGGATATCCTGCATATACAGGATCTCATACATGGCCACCCGCATGATCGCGATGGCCACCCGGTTCAGACGGGAGTATTTCCAGCCGATGGCATACTTCGAGATGTATTCATCCAGCTCGGGGCTGTGCTCATACACGCCCTTCACCAGCTTGGAGATATACTCCCCCTGCTTCTCATTGGGGAACTCCGCATAGAGCGGCTCCTCCTCCCCAATCTGCTCAAAGGTCTTGCGGTTCAGCGCCTCCGCCAGCAGTTCCTCTGCCGTCTGGTTGGTAAAGCCCAGCTCAAAGGCAAAGTGGACGGCAATCTCTCGGGCAGCAGTTCTGGTCATTCCGGTTCCTCCATGGCGGGATAATCCCGCGGCTTTTTGTCATAGATGATTGTATTATACAACAACCATGCATAAAAAGAAAAGAGCAAATTCCACGCAACGTCAAAAAGCCCAGGGCACGCCCTCCGCACCCCGGGTTTTCCAGGAAAAACGTACACAGACGCGTGCCGGAACCCGGCACTCGTCTGGTGCTTTTTCCTTTACTGGGCCTTCTTTCCATCCCGGTCGAAGGCAACGCCCAGCACATGGACGTTGACACACTCCACCGTCAGGCCGCTGGTGTTCTCGATGGCACTGTATACCGCGTTTTGGACCTCTTTCGCCACATCAATAATGGTATAGCCATACTTGATGAGTAAAGAGACATCCACGCGGATGCTCTCCTCCTCCACTGCGATATGAATGCCCTTGGACAGGTTCTTCTTTCCGCCCAGCAGTTCGGCGATGTCACTGCCCAGATTGGCGGCGAGGCTTCCAACCCCCTCCACCTCCATGGCAGCGGCAGCGGCGATCACCGCCAGAACCTCCTCAGAAATATGGATGTTCCCAAGCTCGTCAGGGCGGGAGACATATTCCTTTCCATCCGCCATTCCGGTCACGCTCCTTTTCTCTACTCGGTCGTTTTCATTGTACCACAAAATAGAGAAATTACAACTGGTTTTTCTCCGCGCGCTCCAGAACCACCTATCCCTCGGCCTCGATAATCTTCACCTGGCTGGCCTCCATCCCGGTCTCGTCGGTGACAATTTCAGTGATTTTTGCCACGTCCGCATCGGTGAGGCCGCCCTCCCGGGCCGATACTACCACGCTGACGCTCTCATCGCCGATAAAGGCCACGCAGTCGGTGTAGCCCTTGGCCGTCACCAGGTTCTCAATCTGCGCCTCGGAGACGGTATAACTGGCCAGGGTCTGGATTGCCTCGCCGTTGGCCTCCTTCATGGTCTCATCGGCGCTCTCATTGGCGATGGAATCCTGGAGGATCGCCAGGGCGCTGTCCCGCGCCTGCTGCCGGTTCAGACGGGCCGAGTCGAAATAGCTCCCGCCGCCGGTGGTCCCTGCCTCGGGCGAGGCGGAGGATGCCGGGTCGGGGCTCGCTGCCGTTCCTCCCACCAGCGGGTCGCTGGTCTGGCCGTTCACCAGGGCCGCCTCACCCAGTGTCTTGCCCGCATCCGCCGTCTCTCCACTCTGATACGACCAGTTCAGATAGACGGCCACACAGACAAAGAGCACGATCGCGGCCACCACGGCATTTCGTTTCCACACTTTCATCTTTGCTTCCTCACTTTCCTTTACAAACTGATATCTTGTCCGCGCCAAGTCCCGTTAACGCGGAAACCGCCTCCACCAGACGAAGCTGGACCGTCGGCTCTCCGCCTCCCGAGCATACCACAAGAGACAGCAAGAGCCCCCTGGAATTGGGGCGAAAGCTGCTGTAACGTCACCGTTCCCTCTACGCCGGAGCCGGCTGAAATCACTACATTGGTTACCTCCGCCTCCGTCCTCCCCTCATCCACTGTGCTCTGGGAGTCCTGGGCCAGAATCCGGCGCGGGCCGCTCTGTAGGGTCAGCACCACCCGCACCTCCCCAACGCCGTCGATCTGGGCCAAGGCCTGTTCCAGCTTCCGCTCCAGCTCCTCCACCTGGAAAGGGTCGGAACCGGATTCCTGACTGCTTTCAACCGCCCCGCCGCCGCGCTTCTCCCCGCCGAAGGAAGGCAGCAGCAAAAGCACCACTCCGGCCAGAATCACCACAAGTACAAATTTGTACCGGTCAAACAGGCTGCGCAGCTTGCTGCCCCATACCCCGAAGCCCTCTGTTTTCATCCCTCGTCCCCGCTTTCGTACCGCTGCCGCTCCGCCGGGATGGCGAAGTCTTCCTCAATGGTCCGCTCCAGCGCCTCCTGCTGCTCTGCCGTCAGGCTGCCCATGACGGTAACCGACTGTCGAATAGGCCACTCTTCCTCCCCGTCCGCCTCCACTGTAACTTGGCAGTCGATGCCCAGGGCGGCCGCCTTGTCCTGAATATATGCGCCGGACTGTTCTTCTATGATGTCCTTCATCAAGATTTCGTTCTCCTCCTCCAGATCCGCGCTGTATGCGCTCAGCTCCAGCTTGTACTCCGTCAGTGCCCGGGTCAGCGCCGTGGTATCCAGCTTTAGCAGGGGGTTCAGGATAGCCGCCAGCAGCACCAGCCCCCCGGTCAGGCGGGCAATGCGCCTGATACTCCCCGCCGGAATCAGGCTCTCGGCCAAAGCCACGAGCATAGCCGCACAGGTGATCCCAACCAGCCAATGTCGAATCAGTTCCAGCATAGTCCCTACCTCACCACCGCTGTAATGGCGGAAACCATGGAGATGAGCAGCAGCAGGGCACTGGCTCCGGTCATCCCAAGTACCAGCCCGAAGGCGCCGCCGATCTGGTCAATGAGCCCCGCCACCCGGCCGCTGGAAACGGTAGCGCTGAGGGCGGAGGTCACTTTATACGTCAGGTAGTGGATACCGAGCTGGAGGAAGGGCGCCACGCACATGCACAGCACCGCAAGCATGCCGAACACCCCCACCGCGTTTTTCAGTATTCCGGCCCCGGCCAATACGGTTTCCGCCGCGTCGGACAGGATACCGCCCACCACCGGAACCAGGCTGGACATGGTAAATTTGGCCGCCTTGACGGTTACCGCGTCGGTAGAGCCCGCAATCACACCGCTGACGGTCAGATAACCCACAAAAACCAGCAGGACCACGGTCAGTACACTGGTCACCACCCACTTCAGGGTGCCTGCGATGCGCTTGAGCCCCTCGTTTCCCACCGCCGCATAGGCCACACAGGCGGCTATGTAGGTATAGACCAGGGGCAGCAGCAGGCGGTTGATGAGGGTAATCAGTATGTCGGAAAAGAGCATGGTGGCCAGTTGGCGGGCCACTGCCCCACTGGGAGAGCCTGCGGCGGCGGCCGCCGCCGTAATCGTGGGCAGGAGTATCTTTGAAAAGGTCTCCATCTGTTCCAGCGCCTCCCGTCCCATTCCGATGAGGGAGTTGGCGTCCGCCACCGCCACCGCAGTGATGGCCAGTGCGCCCACAATGGCCACTACATCGGTGGTCTGACTCACCCCCATGCCGCCATACAGCCCCTCGGCCAGGCCGCACAGCAGTACCACCGTCAGCAGCAGCACACCGCTGCGCACAGCCTTGCGCACCACACCGGAGATCTGTCCGCTGCCGGTATCCAGAATGGTTTGGAGCCCTTCATCCAGACTGATGCCCGCCTCCAGCGCTCCGTCGGGCAGATAGCCCCCCGCCGCGTCCTGGAGCGCATCCAGATCCAACGCCTCCGACTGGGCGGCCAGCACATCGCTGGCCGAGGCCGCCCCCATGCCCGACAGCAGAAGCAGAACCGCCAGGCACATCAGTATTCTTCGTCTCATTCGTATCCCCTTCGTCTTTTACAGCAGTCCCGTCACAGTGTCCAGCACCGCCCGCAGCAGCGGAAGGGCCACGCACAGGGCCACGGCGGCCCCCGCGGTCTCCACGAAGGCCGCGATGCCGCTCTCCTTCGCGTCCCGGCACACCTCGGCGGAAATGTGGGTCAGGATTGCAATACCCACGGTCTTGAGCACCGGAGCCAGCACCGCCGGCGACAGGCCGGCGGCCTCGCCCAGCTCGTCCATCAGGGCGCGCACGCTCTCCACCGCCCCCAGGGCCATGGTCAGAACCAGCGCTCCGGCGGCCAGAGAGAGAACCAGCCCCACCTCCTGCGCCCGCTGCTTCACCACCACGGCGCACACAGCGGCGGCTACGGCGGCGGCGGCAATCTTCAGAATATCCTCCATGGTTCACAGCCCGAACAGGTTTTTAACCAGTTCAAACAGGCCGCTGATCTGCTGCACCACCATCATTAGCACCACTACCAGCCCGGCCAGGGTGGTCATGGTGGCCTGTTCATCCCGCCC
>ERZ1504303.632-NODE-632-length-8658-cov-2.922120_pt1 | contig 8658 bp, 7 predicted proteins | sample MGYA00571862_ERZ1504303 | MGnify/ENA primary metagenome ERZ1504303 (study PRJEB39906, sample SAMEA3182079) | gut metagenome | biome: human; feature: gut; material: Stool; isolation source: human stools | place: Canada | collected 2012-11-20 ... | reverse complement strand
GTCCTGGGGCAGCAACTCTGCCACCACCGGGTTCACGCCGAGCTGGCGGCCCACCGCCTCGGCGGTGCGGGCGTTGTCGCCGGTGAGCATGACCACGTCGATGCCCATGGCCTGGAAGGCGCGGACAGCCTCTGCGCTGGTGGGCTTAGGGGTGTCGGCCACCGCCACCACGCCCAGCATCCGGCCGTCCCCGGCGAAGTACAGCGGCGTCTTGCCCGCCTGGGCCAGCCCCTCCGCTACCGCGTCGAAGCCGTCCAGCGGGACGCCGGCCTCCTCCAGCATGGCCCGGTTGCCCGCCAGGAGCTGCTGGCCCTGGATGACGCCGCGGATACCCCGGCCCGGGGTGGCCAGAAAGTCCTCCACAGGGGCCAGGGGGATGTTCCGGGCCTGAGCCTCGGCGGTGATGGCGTCGGCCAGGGGGTGCTCGGAGGGCTTCTCCAGGGAGGCGGCCAGGCACAGAAGCTCCTCCTCCGTCACACCTGGGGCGGGGCGGCAGTCGGTGACCACCGGCTTGCCCTGGGTGAGGGTGCCCGTCTTGTCCAGCACCACGGTCTGGACGGTGTGCAGGGTCTCCAGCGCCTCGGCGGACTTGATCAGGATGCCGTTCTCCGCGCCCTTGCCGGTGCCCACCATGATGGCCACGGGGGTGGCCAATCCAAGGGCGCAGGGGCAGGAGATGACCAGCACCGCCACCCCGGCGGTGAGGGCCCGGGTCACGTCCCCGCCGGTGGCGATGAGCCAAACAGCGGCGGTGACGACGGCAATAGCGATGACCACGGGGACGAATACCCCCGCCACCTTGTCGGCCAGCTTGGCGATGGGGGCCTTGGAGGAGGCCGCCTCGTCCACCAGACGGATCATCTGGGCCAGCGTGGTGTCCTCCCCCACCCGGGTGGCCCGGAAGGTAAAGGAGCCGGACTTGTTGATGGAGGCGGCGGCCACCTTGGCGCCGGGCAGCTTCTCCACGGGCAGGCTCTCGCCGGTGAGGGCGGACTCATCCACCGAGGAGGCCCCCTCTGTGACCACCCCGTCCACCGGGATGCGGCCGCCGGGGCGGACCACGATGAGGTCGCCCACCGCCACGTCCTCCACGGGTACCTCTACCTCCGCGCCGTCCCGCAGCACCATGGCGGTCTTGGGGGCCAGATCCATCAAACGGGTGATGGCCTGGCTGGTCTTGCCCTTGGAGCGGGTCTCCAGCCACTTGCCCAGGGTGATCAGGGTGAGGATCATGCCCGCGGACTCAAAGTAGAGATCCATGGCCCAGTGTTCCACCTGGGCCAGCTCGGCGGCCGCGTCGCCCGCGCCATAGGCCGCCCGGCCCAGGTGCCAGGCGATGAGGAACAGGGCCGCCACGCCGTAGAGCACCGCGGCAGAGGAGCCAAGGGCGATGAGCGAGTCCATGTTGGGCGCGCGGTGCCACAGGGTCTTGAAGCCCACCGTATAGTATTTGCGGTTGATATACAGGATGGGCAGGGTGAGCAGGAACTGGAGGAAGGCCACCACCAGGGCGTTGGACGGCTGGTGGAAGAAGGCGGGCAGGGGCCAGCCCATCATGTGCCCCATGGCGATGTAGAACAGGGGCGCCAGAAACACTAAGGACGTGAGGAAGCGGCGCTTCATCCCCGCCAGTTCCTCCTCCATGGCGTCGGCGGGCCGGGCGGCCGGGGCGGCCTTCCCGGCGGGGCCGGGGAGGGAGGCGCCGTACCCGGCGTCCGTCACCGCCTGAATGATCTGTTCCGGCCCGGTCTTGCCGCCGTACTCTACCAGCATGGAGTTGCCCAGGAGGTTGACGCTGACGCTGTCCACACCCTCCACCTGGCGCACCGCCTTCTCCACGTGGGCGGAGCAGGCGGAACAGGTCATGCCTGTAACATTGAATTTCTGCTTCATAGGGTTCACCAGACTTTCTAATGTGCGTGAGGGTTCAAGGGCCGCCCTTACTTCAAGATGCGCCCCAGAGTGGATACGAACTCATCGATCTTCTGTCCGCGCTCGGCATCGCTGGCGGCCTCCTGCACACAGTGCTTCAGGTGCGCGGCCAAAATTTCCTTGTTGGCGCGGTTGAGAATGGCCTCGGTGGCCATGAGCTGCTGGGATATGTCGATGCAGTAGCGGTTCTCCTCCACCATCTTAATGATGCCGTCCATCTGCCCGCGGGCGGTCTTGAGGAGGCGGAGGACTTTCTTTTCATCTGCCATCATGCGGTTAACACCCCCCTGGGGTGTAGTATATGGCAAAGCGTAAAAAAAGTCAAGGCCCTCTTGTGCAGAGGGCCTTGGCTTTTTATTCCTTGCCGTGGGTGTCGCGGAACAGGAGCGAAATGCACCAGAGCGCCGCCAGGCCAACGAGCGCGAAGATCACGCGGCTGAAGGCGCTGTCCTGTCCGCCGAACAGAGCGGCGACGAAATCGAACTGGAACAGGCCGATGCTGCCCCAGTTCAGCCCGCCGATAATGGCGAGAATCAGGGCAATCTTATCTAAAATCATGGGTTGTACTGCCTCCTCACATTGAGATACCGTGACTAGTATCTCCGGTGAGAAGAAAATCATACAAAACCATTTTATTTCAAATAACGGCCCAGCCAGTTCTGCCGGAGGGCCACGGCCTTCTGGGGGCAGAGTTCGTGGCAGCAGTAGCAGTGGATGCAGGCCCTGGGGGCGATGCGGGCCTTTCCACCGGGGCCGTCCATCGAGATGGCTTTCCCCGGGCAGGCGCTCTTGCAGATGCCACAGCCCACACAGGCGTCGGTGCGGATCTTTGGGGTCTGGGAGAGCACCCTCTTGCACAGCTTGCCGGCGGGCCCGGCCAGGGGCCCCAGAAACTCCATCAGGTTGCCCTTGATGCGGCTGGGGAAGCGGTAGTCGTCCATCCGCAGGGCCTCCAGCGGCTCGCCCAGCAGCTCCACCTCCTCGATGCGGCTGGGCTTCAGCCCCCGGCGCTGGGCGGCCAGCAGAACCGGATTGGAGGCCTGGGGCAGTCCGATGAGGGCGGCGGCCGCCGCGTCCAGGGCCAGGGGACTGTCGGACACCAGCAGCACTCCGGCGTGCCTGGGGGTGCCGGAGGCGCCGGGGCCGTCCCCTTCCATGGCCAGCACCCCGTCCATGATGCTCAGCCGGGGCCTGACGTACTCCGCCAGATCCAGCAGCACGTCGGCAAACTGCTCCTGGCTGGGATGGGTGGCGTGGTAGCCCACCTTGGACAGGCCGGGGAGCACGCCGAACAGGTTTTTCACCGCTCCCGTCATGCTCATAAGCACGTGGGTCTTGAGCTTGGGCAGGTCAAACACCCCGTCGGCCTCCGCCACCGGGGCGATCACCTCCGCCTGCTTGAGAACCCGTCCCGCAGGGAGGGACACCGTGCGGGTGGAGGCGTCATAGCACAGCTCCGCCCCGGAAGCGGCGGCGGCCTGGGCCATGCCGGTCTTTTCGTACAGGCCCCGCAGGACGGCCTCCTTGTGGAGGGCCCCGCCGGGGCTGTCGGTGATCACCGCCGTGCCCCCCGCCTCCGCCACCAGCTTCGCCGCCGCAGCAGCCACCGCCGGGTGGGTGCAGATGGCGCTCTCCGGCGGCGCGGCCCGGAGCAGGTTGGCCTTGAGCAGGATGCGCTCCCCCGGCCGGACGAAGCGCTCCATCCCGCCCAAGGCGGCCACCGCCTCACGCAGCTTTGCCTCCGCCTGTCCGTAGTCCGGACAGGCGGCCAGATAGACCCGGTTGCCCTCCATGAAACCCCTCCTAGGAATCCAAACTCTGTTCAGTATACCCGCCGGAGGGGGCTTCGTCAAGGGCGGGGAGGCGGCCCAGGGCCCGGACGGAGGAAAAGGTCACCAGCAGGCTGGCCCCCATGCCCAGCGCCACAACCACCCAGACGTGGGCCTGAAGGGCATCGAACAGCAGGCCGTACAAGGCCTGCCCAAGAGGCATGGCACAAGTGGAAATAGCTGCCACAAAGGAGGCCACCTTGCCCAGCAGGTGGGGCGGCGTGGCCCGCTGAAGATAGGTCTGGGCAGAGACGGTAAACAGCATGGCGCAGGCCATGCCCAGCAAAACAGAGACCAGGATGACTCCATAGGCGGCCAGGGACGGAATTCCCAGCGCCAGAGCCAGGGCCATGGGGAGCAGCAGCAGGGAGGTGCCCAGCAGAAACCGCCAGGCCCGGCGGATATCCGCGCCGCGGAGCACCAGCCCAGAGAGAAGCCCGCCCACGATGGAGCCCAGGCTGAGGGCGGCCTCGGCAAAGCTGTAGTGCAGGGAGGACAGGCCCAGGCTGATTTTCACCAGATAGGGCAGACCCACCACCAGCAGGGCGGAGAGGAAGAGGTTGAGCAGGGCCACCAGGGCCAGCACCCGCAGCAGGCCGGGCTGCTCCTGGGTCAGGAACCGGCCCGCGTCCCGGAGATCCCTCCACAGGGCGGCCAGCGGCGGGCCGGCGAGGGTTCGGCGCTGGAAGGGGATGCGGAGAAAGAGCTCCATCACAGCCGAGCAGAAGAAGCAGGCCCCGCCCACCGCCACCATGGGGAGCAGGCCAACCCAGCCGTAGAGCATACCGCCCAGGATGGGGCCCAGCAGATTGGCCAGGGCCTGTACCTGGGCCACCACGCCGTTGGCGGCGGGCAGGTGCTCCTCCGACGCCAGGGCGGGTATACTGGCCTGCACCGAGGGCTGGTAGAGGGCCTGAATGGCTGCCAGAAGCACCATCAGCACCCCGACGGCCAGAACCGTGCCCCGGCTGGCAAAGAACAGGCCGTACCCCAGCACCAGGGCGGCGGTGAAGAAGTCCAGTCCCCTCATGATGCGCTGCCGGGGGACGCGGTCGGCCAGGACGCCCCCCAGGGGGGAGCAGAGGATGGTGGGTACCATGGACACGGCCAGGATGCCGCCGAAGGCGGCGGCGGAGCCGGTGGTGTCCAGCACATAGAGGGACAGGGCGAAGCGGAGGATGGCGTTGCCGAACAGGGAGAAGATCTGGCCCGCGACCATGAGGGTGAAGTCGCGGGAAAACAGGCGGTCAGAGCGCATAGGGCGGCTCCTTTCGGGCGGCGGGCGCGCCGTCTGAGCGACGTGCCCGGAGCAGAACGCAGGCGGCGAGGGCCGCCAGGGCCAGGGCGGGGAGAAGCCATGTTTTCTTCATAGAGATCCACCTTTCTTTTTAATACCGACGGTTGGTATGTATCTTGCCTGGAAAAACCGCCCCCGCAGGGGCGGTGGAGGAGCGGGCGGCTCAATCGTCCTGGAGCACCTGATCATAGTAGTTCAGCGCGTCGGCCTGGAGGGCCTCGTCCAGCACGGGCAGGCCGAAGCGGTCCAGAAATTCCCCGCAGAAGCGCAGCTTGGCGGCGAATTCCTCCCGGCTGCCGGGGAACATACCCGTCCACACGTTGGTCAGAAGCATGAGCACCTCCGCGATCTCGTGGGGGTGGGTCACGCCGGGCAGGGACCCGTCGGCCATGCCCAGCCGGATCATCCCCTCCACATAGGGAGCGGCGTCCCGAAAGGTGGATTCCAGCGTGAGCAGGGCAATCTTGGGGTTCTTTACAATGTGGTGGATCGCCAGCCGGTCTACCTCCCGCTTGGCCGGGTCGGTGAGAAAGTGGCGGAAGGCGTGGCGCAGTTTTTCCAAGCCGTTCCGGCCGGGGAGCTTGGCGGGGTCGGAGAACCACTCCAGGTTTTCGTAGTAGCGGTCGTTGATCCGGTCCAGGATATCCTCCTTGGACTTGAAGTGGTGGTAGATGGCCCCCTTGGACATGCCCAGGGCGTCCACAATGTCCTGGATGGTGGTGTGCTCGTAGCCCTGCTCGGTGAACAGGCGCATGGACACGTCCAGAATTTTGGCCACGGTCTCCTCTGGATGCTTGTTGCGGGCCATGGGGCCCCCTCCTTTGCATACATACCGTCGGTATGTTTAAAATAGCACAACCGCGCCCCTCTGTCAAGAGGGGCGCGGAACTTACCCCAGAGACTTGGGGCCGAAGCCGTGGGCCAGCAGCTCCGACAGGGGCAGCTTCACGAAGCTGTGATCCCTCTGCGCCACCAGTACGGTGAGTCCGGGGGCGAACTCATAGAGCATCTGGCGGCATGCGCCGCAGGGCCAGCAGGGCTCCGTGGAGTTGCCCACCACGGCGATGCGGGTGAAATCGTCCCGGTGCCCCTCGCTCACCGCCTTCACCAAGGCGGTGCGTTCAGCGCAGATGGAGGAGCCGTAGGCCGCGTTTTCCACATTGCAGCCGGTGAACACCGTCCCGTCGGCGCACTCCAGGGCTGCGCCCACCGGGAAATGGGAGTAGGGGACATAGGAGCGCTCCAGCATGGTAAAGGCCAGCTCCACCAGTTCCTGGTCGGTCATAGGGAAACCTCCTTATCAAAACGTGGTATAAAAGGTGTAAGCCATTATACCACGTTTTCCGTGTCAGCGCAATCACGGACGGCCACAGGTACGCACCGACGGGAGCAGGAGCATCAGCCCGCCGCAGGTCAGAGTGATTACCCCGGCCAGCAGGAACCAGAGGGGAACGCCGGTGGCATCGGCGAACAGGGCGGTGAGTCCCAGCCCCAGGGGGGAGGCCAGTGTCATGATGGCCCCGGTGAGGCCCAGCACACGGCCCAGGTACTCCGGCTCCACCTTGGTTTGGATCAGGGCCATGAACACCGAGTTGAAAAAGGGAGCGGACAGGCCCATCAGCAGGGACAGGCCAGCAAACGCCCGGAAGCCGGAGGGGGGCAGCAAGCCGGCCAGCACCAGGGTGAGCCCCAGTCCCAGCACTGCCGCCGTCATGGTGATGATTTTGTTCCGGGTACCTCCCCACAGGCCCAGGAGCACCGATCCGGCCAGCATTCCGGCAGAAAACAGGGTTTCCACCAGAGCGGCAGCGGCGGAGTCCCCTCCGAAATACTCCATGCTCATTAGGGGAAACAGGGCGGACACCGGCAGGAAGGCCACGGAGAACAGGGCACAGATGAGGGACAGCTCCCACAGCCAGCGGTGAGAACGCAGCACAGTGAGCCCCTCGCGGGTGTCCTGCCAGAGCCGGAGCGGCCGGCCCTGTGCTTCGGCCCGCAGGGCGGGCAGCCGGGCCAATTGTACTCCGGCGATGGCAAAGGCGGCCCCCAGGGTGTCCAGCAGGAGGATCCAAGCCAGGGGGATGCGGGCATAAAGAACGGCGGCCAGCGCGGGGGAGAGGAGCATGGAGACGGTCTGGATGCCCTGGCTCCAACCGGCGCACCGGGTCAGGGCATCGGGAGGGGCCAACAGGGGCGTGACAGCCTGGATGCAGGGGGCATGAAATGCGCCGCCCACACTGCGCAGCGCGGCCACCGCCAGGATAGGGGCCACCGGAAGAGGAGCGGCAAAGGCGGCGGCCGCCAGCATCAGGGACACCAGCCCGATGGCCCCGTCAGAGATTATCATGATCCAGCGCCGGTCGAAGCGGTCGGCAAAGGTTCCGGTGAAGAGGGACAGGATTCCCTGTGGGACCAGCGCCGCCATGGTGGCCAGGGAGAGGACGGCGGGGGAGCCGGTCAGGTCGGTCAGGTACCAAATGAGGGCGTACTGCGAAATCATGCTGCTGAGGATGGACAGGGCCTGCCCTGTCCAGAGGAGGGCGAATTTTTGCTTCCAGTGTGGTATCATAGCGTTCCATTCCTTTCCCAGCCGCGGTAAAGGGTGATTATACTACCACGGTATCCGGGGAAAGTCAAGCCGAAAAAACGCCCCCGCCCGGCATCGGCCGGACGGGGGCGCTGCTGTAGGTTCCCTTACCAGGTAACGCCCAGGTCGGGGCGCACATCGAGATCAATGATCTCCCGCGCGTCGTAGAACTGGCTGTACCACTCCAGGGCCTTGCCGTTGCGCAGGGTGGTGCCGTCGGGGTGGAGCCGGTCGCAGATGACGGCGGAAATGTCCTTCTTGATGTAGGAGAAGGAGTTGATGCCCACGCTGGCGAAGATGCGGAAGCCCTGGCTCTGGAGATACTGGAACACCGGGCCGGTGGAGTGCCAGTCGTCCCCGTCGGGGCGGCCGCCGTGGGGGTAGAACAGGATGTTGGTGGGGCCCACCAGGGAGCCCACCTCCTCCGCCCAGCGGACGGTGTCCCGCTGCACGGACTCCAGGGGGCGGCTGTCCAGGCGGATGTGGCCCCAGGTGTGGGAGCCGAAGGTCCAGCCGGTCTCCTTGAGCCGCTCGATTACCGGCTTGACGGCCTCGATCTCCGCCTGACGGTTGGCGTCAAAGGCGGGGCGGCGGGGATCGTCGGCGGCGATGTCGATGTCGTTCTGGGTACGGTAGCCCAGGATGCCCTGGTAGCCGGTGAGGGAGAAGATGGCCTTGGCCCCGTTGAGGGAGAAGTCGGGGTGCTCCAGCACGAACTGGTCCAGGATCGGGGTAGCGTCCAGATCCTGGGTGAGGAAGGTCTCGCCGGTGTTGGGATCGGTGCACTGGGCCCAGATCTGGCCGTCGTCCCCCAGCACCAGCTTGGAGGTGAAGCCCTCAGCCAGCATGTAGTCGTAATAGTTCACATCATCAAAAGAGATGATGAGGGGCTTTTTTCCCTCGGGGAGCATGAGGGTGTTCCGCTCCATGCGGGTGACGCCGTCCTCGCCGGTGACTTCACTCCACACGTCCCCCATGTTGACCAGAATGTAGCCCTTGTCGTAGACGCTCTG
>ERZ1504303.608-NODE-608-length-8857-cov-3.465576_pt1 | contig 8857 bp, 6 predicted proteins | sample MGYA00571862_ERZ1504303 | MGnify/ENA primary metagenome ERZ1504303 (study PRJEB39906, sample SAMEA3182079) | gut metagenome | biome: human; feature: gut; material: Stool; isolation source: human stools | place: Canada | collected 2012-11-20 ... | reverse complement strand
AAAAACCAGTAAATTTTTTGGGCAGAAAAGCAAAAAAAAGCGAGCCTTATACCTTTCTCCTGGCCTGCCATACTAACCCCATCAAGGAAGAAACAGGGGAAGCGCGATGGAACGATTTCAACTCAAGCCCACAATTTTCTTTGGACCGGACGCCCTGGCGGCCCTGGAGGGGCTGGCCGGGCGGCGGGTGATGGTGATTACCGACTCCTTCCTGGCCCAGTCCGGCCTGCGGGAGCGGGTACGCCCCCGCCTGCGGGACTGCACCGTGGAGGTGTTCGACCAGGTGGTGCCCGACCCGCCCCTGGAGCTGGTGGCCCAGGGGGCCAGGGCGCTGGCGGAGTTCCGCCCCCAGGCGGTGGTGGCCTTCGGCGGCGGCTCTCCCATGGACTGCGCCAAGGCCATGCTGGAGTTCGGCAAGAAGCTGGGGGCCGGGGCGGACATCCGCTTTGTGGCGGTGCCCACCACGGCGGGTACCGGCTCGGAGGTCACCTCCTTCGCCGTGCTGACCGACCGGGCGAAGGGAGTCAAGTACCCCCTGGTGGACGACGCCCTTCTGCCCGATGAGGCCATTCTGGACCCCTCCCTGCTGGCGGGGGTACCCCCCGCTGTGACGGCGGACACAGGCATGGACGTACTCACCCATGCCGCCGAGGCCTACGTGGCCCGCGGGGCCACGCCTTACACCGACGCCCTGGCGGAGAAGGCGTTTACCCTGGCCTGGCAGAACCTGCGCCCCGCTTGGGAAACGGCGGGGGAGAGCGGGGCCAAAGGGAACATGCTGCTGGCCTCCAACCTGGCGGGCATCGCCTTCAACGCCGCCGGGCTGGGCATCTGCCACAGCCTGGCCCACGCTCTGGGCGGGCGGTTTCACCTCCCCCACGGGCGGCTCAATGCCCTGATTTTGCCCCACGTCATCCACTTCAACGCCGCCGATGGGACAGCGGCGGAGAAATACGGACGTTTGGCCAGGCTGTGCGGCCTGGCGGCCAATCCGCGCTCCCTGGCCGCGGGGCTGAACCGGCTGCGCGCCCAGCTCAAGCTGCCCGAACGCCTGAGCGCCTGCGGAGTGGAGGGAAAGGAGCTCACCGCTGCGCTGGACGGCCTGGCCGAAGCGGCGCAGGCGGATCTCTGCGCACCCTCCAACCCCCGCCCCGCGGCGGCGGAGGACTTGAAGAGTCTGCTGAGGGAGCTGGCGTGATGGAGGAGACCTTATTATCCGTCGGCATCGACACCGGCGCCGCGTCTCCCCAGACAGGCCAGCCTGTTTGGGGGCCCCATGTGATGTTCGCATCCTCGGCGGAAGTGAATTCCGTCTGCGGAAAATCTCCGCGTTGCGTCGATTTTACGGGCATACGCCCACCCCGCGGAGCGGGGCCCCGGTGGTGGAGGTGCCGAAATGAGTGAAAGCCTGTTATCGGTCGGCATCGACATCGGCACCTCCACAACCCAGCTCATTCTCTCGCGCCTGACCCTGGCCAACCGGGCTAACCCCTTCTCGGTGCCCCGCATCGCCATCGAGGATCGGGAGGTGCTCTACCGCAGCGGGATTCACTTCACACCCCTGCTCTCCGACACCGTGATCGACGCCGAGGGGGTGCGGACCATCGTGGCGGAGGAGTACCGCAAATCCGGCTTTGCGCCGGAGCAGGTGGACACCGGGGCGGTGATCATCACAGGAGAGACCGCTCGCAAGGAAAACGCCCGGGAGGTGCTCTCCGCCCTCTCCCAGTTCGCCGGGGACTTTGTGGTAGCCACCGCCGGGCCGGATCTGGAGTCCATTCTGGCCGCCCGGGGGGCGGGCGCGGATGAATACTCCAGGGAGCATCACACGGATGTATTACACTTTGACATCGGCGGCGGCACATCCAACCTGGCGCTGTACTCCCACGGAGAGCTGGCGGCCACCGGCTGCCTGGACGTGGGCGGGCGGCTGATCAAGCTTGACCGGGAAGGAACCGTGACCTATGTCTCACCGGTGCTGAAGCGCGGGGCGATGTGGGCATCGCCTCCTACCGTTGGGCAAAAGGCCGCGCCGGAGGGGTTGGAGCCCGTCATCCGCTCCATGGTGGAGGCCCTGGAGCAGGCGGCGGGCCTGCGGCCTGGGCGGGACCGGCTGGACGCCTTTCTCACCCAGGGAACCCGCTGGGAGCCCCGGGCGGTGCCGGTGGTCTCCTTCTCCGGCGGCGTGGCCGACTGCATCTACGCACCCCCCGGCGACTGGAAGGCCTACGGCGATATCGGCGTGCTGCTGGGACGGGCCATCGCGGCCTCCCCGGCCTTTCAGGGCGCGGGGCGCTTCCGGGGGGAGGAGACCATACGGGCCACGGTGGTGGGGGCGGGGAGCCACTCCACCGAGCTGTCCGGCTCCACCATCTACTATCGGGACATCGCCTTCCCCCTGAAGAACCTGCCGATCCTCAAGCTGACCGGAGAGGAGGAGCGGGGGGACGCCGCCGCCCTGGCACAGTGCATCCGGGACAAGCTGGGGTGGTTTGCCGACGAGGGCGGGCTGAGCCCGCTTGCCCTGGCCCTGCGGGGGGAGGGAAACCCCTCCTACGCCCGGGTGGACGAGTTGGCCCGCGGGATTGCCGGGGGGCTGGAGCCCCTGCGCGCCCAGGGGATCGCCCCCGTAGTGCTGGTGGAGGCCGACCAGGCCAAGGTGCTGGGTCAGGCCATGGCCCAGAGGGTGGAGGGCCCTCTCCTCTGCCTGGACAGCGTGGGGGTGGACAACGGCGATTATATCGACATCGGCGCGCCCGTGGCGGGCGGCGCGGGATTACCGGGTGTCATCAAGACGCTGGTATTCAACAAATCGTAACCGCGAAGGAGCGATCACATGATACTCAAAACAAAGCTGCTGGGGCACGTGTACGAGTTTAAGTCGGTAAAGGACGCCCTGGCCAAAGCAAACGAGGAGAAGTCCGGCGACCGGCTGGCGGGCATTGCGGCGGAGAACGCCGAGGAGCGGGTGGCGGCCAAGGTGGTGGTGGCCAACCTCACCCTGGCCGATCTGCGGGCCAACCCCGCTGTTCCCTACGAGGAGGACGAGGTCACCCGCATCATCCAGGACGATGTGAACGAGAAGATCTACGATGAGATTAAGCACTGGACGGTGGCCGAGCTGCGGGAGTGGCTGCTGGATGAGAAAAACGGCGGCGACGCCATCCGCCGGGTGAGCCGCGGCCTGACGGCGGAGATGATCGCCGCTGTGGCCAAGCTGATGAGCAACCTGGATCTCATCTACGCGGCCAAAAAAATCCGCGTCACCGCCCACTGCAACACCACCATCGGCCTGCCCGGCACCCTGTCCTGCCGCCTCCAGCCCAACCATCCCACCGACGATCCCGACGGCATCATGGCCTCCCTGCTGGAGGGCCTCACCTTCGGCGCGGGGGACGCGGTGCTGGGCCTTAACCCAGTGGACGACAGTGTGGAGAGCGTCCGGCGGGTGCTGGACCGGTTCCAGGAGATCAAGACCCGCTGGGACATCCCCACCCAGATCTGCGTGCTGGCCCACGTGACCACCCAGATGGAGGCGGTGCGCCAGGGGGCACCCTGCGACCTGATCTTCCAGTCCATCGCCGGCAGCCAGAAGGGCAACGAGGCCTTCGGCCTGGACGGCAAGCTCATCGAGGAGGCCCGCCAGCTCGCCCTGCGGGAGGGCACCGCCACCGGCCCCAACGTCATGTACTTTGAGACCGGCCAGGGCTCTGAGCTGTCCTCCGAGGCCCACAACGGCTGGGACCAGGTCACCATGGAGGCCCGCTGCTATGGCTTTGCCAAGCGCTACAACCCCTTCCTGGTCAACACCGTCGTCGGCTTCATCGGGCCCGAGTACCTGTACGATTCCAAGCAGGTCACCCGCGCCGGCCTGGAGGATCACTTCATGGGCAAGCTGACCGGCATCCCCATGGGCTGCGACGCCTGCTACACCAACCACATGAAGGCCGACCAGAACGACATCGAGGATCTGGCCGTCCTCCTCACCGCCGCCGGGTGCAACTACTTCATGGGCATCCCCCACGGCGACGACGTGATGCTCAACTACCAGACCACCGGCTTCCACGAGACCGCCGCCCTGCGGGAGCTCTACGGCCTCACGGCCATCCCGCCCTTCCAGGCGTGGCTGGAGAAGATGGGCTTCGTGGAGGACGGAAAGCTGACCGAGCTGGCGGGGGATGCGTCCGTCCTGCTGGCGTGAATCGGCGGCCCACACGCGCACCCTGCAGGGCGGGGGCTTGCCCCCGCCGCCTACTCCCATCCCGTAGGGGCGAACTGTGTTCGCCCGCCCTATATCATTGAGGTGACAATATGAACGAACAAGAGCTGCGCTCCCTGGTGGAGCGCATGGTGCTGGAGCTGGCGGGCCAGCCCAACGCCGCGGCCCCGGCCAAGGCCGCCCCGGCGCCCGCCGCTGCTGCGGCCGGCGGCTGCCTGGACGACATCACGGAGACCGATCTGCGGCGGCAGTATCTGGTGAAAAACCCTAGAAACGGCCCGGCCTTCCTGGATTTGAAGCTGCGCACCCCCGCCCGGCTGGGCCTGGGGCGGGCGGGCGCCCGCTATCAGACCCTATCCATGCTGCGCATGCGGGCCGACCACGCGGCGGCGCAGGACTCGGTGTTTTCCCACGTGGACGACGCCTTTGTGGAAAAAAACGGCTTTGTCCCTGTCCAGACCCTGTGCCAGAACAAGGACGAATACCTGACCCGCCCCGACCGGGGCCGCCGCTTTGACGAGGCCAATCAGGCCATCATCAAAAAGACCCTGGGCCAGAACCCCAAAGTGGTTCTGGCGGTGGGGGACGGCCTGTCCTCTGCCGCCATCGAGGCCAACGCCGTGGACTGCATCCAGGCGGCCCAGGCGGGACTCAAGACCTATGGCCTGGAGAGCGGTCCGGTGCTCTTCATCAAATACTGCCGGGTGGGCGCCTCCGACCACATTGGGGAGCTGACCGGCGCGGAGGCGGTGTGCCTGCTGGTGGGAGAGCGGCCTGGCCTGGTTACGGCGGAGTCCATGTCAGCCTACCTGACCTACAAGCCCCACATCGGCATACCTGAGTCCAAGCGCACGGTGATCTCCAACATCCACCGCCAGGGTACCACCGCGGTGGAGGCGGGCGCGCACATTGCGGAGCTGATCAAGACCATGCTGGAGAAAAAGGCCAGCGGCATTGATCTGCGGTGAAATACGCCCGCCCGCCTCCACGGGGCGCGCATTGCGCGTACAAGCGTTTTGCCCTGCGGGCAAAACCTTGATGCCGGGCGAATTCAGTTCGCCCGAGCAGATGAAAGAGACGCTTGGGGGGGCCCCGTGCGGCCAGCCGCACGGGGGACGGCGGGCGCGCATATTGCGGAGCTGATCAAGACCATGCTGGAGAAGAAGGCCAGCGGGATAGATCTCAAATAGGCGGGAGATCGTAGGGGCCGATGCCCACACCGGCCCGCTCCCCCCGTCCCTGCGCCATCCGGCGGGCGGGTGTGGGCGCCCGCCTCTGCAAAACAACGGAGGTGATATTATGACAGGCGATTTGATTCCGGCCAATGTACTGGCCACCCATACCATTGCCAACGTCAGCGAGACGCTGGCGGAAAAGCTGGGCTTGCCCCGGCAGTACCGCTCCATTGGTATCATTACCGCCGACAGCGACGACGTGACCTACTGCGCCCTGGACGAGGCCACCAAGGCCGCGGCGGTGGAGGTGGTGTACGGCCGCTCCCTCTACGCGGGTGCGGGCAACGCCTCCACCAAGCTGGCCGGCGAGGTCATCGGCATCCTGGCCGGGCCCAACCCGGCGGAGGTGCAATCCGGCCTGCGGGCCTGCGCCGAGTTTATGGCCAGCGGAGTGGGCTTCCGCTCGGCCAACGAGGACGGCTCCATCGTCTATTTTGCCCACACCGTCTCCCGCACGGGCACCTATCTGTCCAAGACGGCGGGCGTGCGGGAGGGTGAGGCCCTGGCCTACCTGATCGCCCCGCCTCTGGAGGCAGTGGTGGGGCTGGACGAGGCGCTCAAAGCCTCCGACGTGGAGCTGGCCGCCCTCTTTGAGCCCCCCAGTGAGACCAACTTCGGCGGCGGGCTCCTCACCGGCACCCAGAGCGCGTGCAACGCCGCCTGCGCAGCCTTTGCCGAGGCGGTGAAGGCGGTGGCGGCCCGGCCGAGGGAGATCTGACAGGGCGGCGGGAGCCGGGAGAGTTTATAAGGCTTCCCCCTGGGGGAAGCTGTCGGCCGCAGGCTGACAGATGAGGGGATCGGCCGCCCGATCGGGCCCAAAGGCTGAAAAGATGCCGCTCCCCTCATCCGCCCCTTTGGGGCACCTTCCCCCAGGGGAAGGCTATGCGGAAGGAGGTTCTGATTTGGACAAGGATCTGCAATCCATTCAAGAGACAAGAGAGCTGCTCCGGCAGGCCAAGCAGGCACAGAGGACGCTGGCGGGTATGAGCCAGGAGCAGCTGGACAAAATAACGGCGGCCATCGCCGCAGCCGCCGGGGAACACGCCCGGCGGCTGGCCGACATGGCGGTGGAGGAGACGGGCTTCGGCAAAAAAGAGGATAAAGAGCTTAAAAACCGCTTTGCCGCCACCACCCTCTATGAGGCCATCCGAGACGAAAAGACCCACGGCATCCTGGCGGAAAACCGGGAGAAGCGCACCATTGATATCGGCGTGCCGGTGGGCATTGTGGCGGGGCTGGTGCCCTCCACCAACCCCACCTCCACCGTGATCTATAAATCCATGATCTGTATGAAGGCGGGCAACCCCATTATCTTCTCCCCCCACCCCAGCGCGGTAAACTGCATCCTGGAGACGGTGAACGTGGTGCGCCGGGCGGCGGAGGGGGCGGGGGCCCCGGCGGGGAGCATTTCCTGCATCACCACCCCCACCCTGGAGGCCACCAACGCCCTCATGCGCCACGACGATACCCGCCTGATTCTGGCCACCGGCGGCGGGGCCATGGTAAAGGCGGCCTACTCCTCCGGCACTCCCGCCATCGGCGTGGGCGCGGGCAACGGGCCGGCCTATATCCACCACACCGCCGACGTGCGCCTGGCGGTCAAACGGATTCTGGACTCCAAGACCTTTGACAACGGCACCATCTGCGCCAGCGAGCAGTCCATTGTGGTGGAGCGGCGGATGGAGGGGGCGGTCACGGCGGAGCTGAAGGCCCAGGGGGCCTATCTGCTGGACGACGAGGAGCACCGCCTCCTCTCCAAATTCATCCTGCGCCCCAACGGCACCATGAATCCGGCCATTGTGGGCAAGAGCGTGGAGACGGTGGCCAAGCTGGCGGGCCTGACCCGGGTACCCCCCACGGCGCGGGTACTGGTGGCCCGGGAGACCGGGGTGGGTCCCGGCTATCCCTATTCCAATGAGAAACTGGGCCTGATTCTGGCCTACTATGTAGAGGACAGCGAGGAGGCGGTGCTCCGCCGCTGCGTAGAAATCCTGGAGTGGGAGGGCGCGGGCCACACCTTCGCCATCCACACCGAGGATGCCGACACCGCCAAGCGCTTTGCCGCCGCCGTCCCCGCCAGCCGCGTGCTGGTCAACACCCCCGCCGCCCTGGGCGGCATCGGGGCCACCACCTGCCTGTTCCCCGCCCTTACCCTGGGGTGCGGCGCGGTGGGCGGCTCGTCCAGCTCCAACAACATCGGGCCCCTGGATCTCATCAACATCAAGCGGGTGGCCTGGGGCGTCAAAGAGCTGGAGGAGCTGCGGGGGAACCGCCCCGCGACCGGGTATGCCCCCTGTGCCGTGGATGAGAGCCTGCTCAACGAGCTGGTCAACCGGATTATAGGGAGGCTGAGCGTATGAGCGAGGTCAACGCCGACGGCGTGCTCCTCAATCCACATGAGGCGCTATTGCAGGAGGTGCAGGCCCTGACCAACTCCCTGACGGCAGAGGAGCCAGAGGGAATGGAGGACGATAAGGCCCACACCGTATACGCCGGCAACGGTGAGCCCGCCGGGGCGGTGGGCGGCGTTCCGCACACACCCGTGTCGGCGGCCCTGGCCGCCCCGGCCCACAAGGGGGCGGGCACCGGCAGCTACGCGGCGGAGCACCCGCCCGCCCCGGCCAGGAAGGCCGCCCGGGCGGCTAAAACGAAGAAACCAAAGCCGTCTCCCCCACCGAAGGCGGAGGCGGAACCGGAACAACCCAAACAGACGACTGACAGGAGGAACCGTAATATGGCCAATACAAACGCACTGGGTATGGTGGAGACAAAAGGACTGGTGGGCGCCATCGAGGCGGCCGACGCCATGGTGAAAGCCGCCAACGTGCAGCTGGTGGGCAAGGAGCAGGTGGGCGGCGGCCTGGTGACCGTCATGGTGCGGGGCGACGTGGGCGCGGTGAAGGCGGCCACCGACGCCGGCGCGGCCGCCGCGGAAAAGGTGGGAGAGCTGATCTCCGTCCACGTCATCCCCCGCCCCCACGCCGAGGTGGACCACATCCTGCCCCATGCCCAGGGCGAGATGGACAACGTGTAACCCATGGCGCTGCTGACCGAGGAGGACGTGCGCCGCATGTCCAACCAGGGCACACGGGGGCCCGTGGTGGTCAACCGGGACCAGATGCTCACGCCGGGGGCGCGGGACTATCTGCGGGAGCACCGGGTAGAGGGGGTCTACCCCCAGGGGGAGGCGGCCGGAGAAGGGGCCCCGTCCGCCCCCGCCAAATACCGCACTCTGTTCGGTGCCGCACTGAATGAAAAGCCGGAGCACATGACCCACCTGAAGGGGAATGTACTGGTGTTCAAGGACCACCCCCGTATCGCCTTCCGGGGCTGGATCGACGCCCTGGAGGCGGAGATCCTGCTGACCCAGCAGGCGGCGGCGGGGGAGGGCTATGGGGACCTG
>ERZ1504303.596-NODE-596-length-8953-cov-3.658800_pt1 | contig 8953 bp, 6 predicted proteins | sample MGYA00571862_ERZ1504303 | MGnify/ENA primary metagenome ERZ1504303 (study PRJEB39906, sample SAMEA3182079) | gut metagenome | biome: human; feature: gut; material: Stool; isolation source: human stools | place: Canada | collected 2012-11-20 ... | reverse complement strand
TCTTATATGTGTTCGACCGGGGCGGCCTCATCGACGCCATCCGCCAGAGCCGGTATGTCACTGTGATGATGAAACGCTTTACCGATACATACAGCGAGGACTGCGTGGAGATTTCCATTGTGGACGCTCCCTTTGGCATGGACGCCTACTGCCTGTATCACGCCTCCTACACCATGAATTCCAGGGAGAAGCAGTTTATCCGGGAATTAAAGGAGCTGTTTGCGGATCATCCTGCCGATCGGCCCATATAGATATTCAACGGCTCATATAGATATCAAAGAGCTGTCTGGCTATGGGGGCGGCCGCCTTCCCCCCGCTGCCGCCTTCCTCCACCAGAACCGTCACCACCAGCCGCGGGGACTCAGCCGGCGCAAAACCGGTGAACCAGGCGTGGGTTTCCTTTCCTGTCTCAAACTCCGCAGACCCTGTCTTGGCTGCCACCGTATAAGCATCCGTGCGCACAGCCGACCCTGTTCCCTCTGTGACAACCGCCCTCATAAGCTCCGTAAGTCCTGCCGCCTCCTTTGCGCTCATAAGGCTTCCGTACGCGGCGGGCATGAACTTTTTGATGGTTTCATCCCCTGCGCTGACAACAGAGTCCAGAAAATAGGGCTTCATCAGAGTGCCGCCGTTGGCTATGGCAGCCGTAATCATGGCATTGTGAAGGGGAGTAATCTGGGTCGTCCCCTGTCCGATGGAGGTCTGCAGAATTTCCCAGGTTCCGGCTCCGGGTTTCATGTTGTAGGCGCTCTCCTTATAGGGAATCCCGCTCAGGGGAAGCGGTCCGTTAAAGAGAAGGTCCCCGGCGGTGCTGTTCCACTTTCCCAGGTCCATTGTAAGGCCCAGGCTGGCAAATGCGCCGTTGCAGGAATTGGCAAAGGCCAGGGTGAAATCCTGATGGCCGTGAGCCGTACTGTGATAGCACTTAATCCGGTATTCCCCGTTCTCGTACACACCGCCGCAGTCAAACTGGTAATTCTTATAATCCGCGGGATGTTCCCGCATATATTCCAGCGCAGTCACTATCTTAAAAGTGGAGCCGGGTGGGTAAAGACCCTGGGTGGCCCTGTTTAAAAGCTGGCCCTCCTTATTATCCTGGGCGGTCAGGGCTTCCCAGTCCCCCAGCAGGCTGTTGGGGTCGTAACCGGGCTTGGATACCATGGCAAGTATCTTGCCGGTATCCGGCTCCATGGCAATGACCACGCCCTTCCTGGCTCCCAGCGCGGCATAGGCAGCCTGCTGGAGTTCCGTATCCAGGGTGGTGTATACATCATCCCCCGGATTCTTATTGCCGGTCAGTTCATTTCCCACCTGCTCCATCAGATTCACATGGGAGGTCAGCAGATAGAAATTGGCCAGGGCCTCGATTCCTGTCTTGCCTTTGGTGGAATAGCCCACCGCATGGTCAAAGATATCCCCGAAGGGATACACCCTTGTCTCGTTTCCCCCGCCGTCCATCTGGGTCTGGGCCAGCACCGTGCCGTCCGATGCCAGAATCCTGCCCCTCACGATGCGGTCCGAAAAGCTGTCCAGCCTTGCGTTGTAGGAGTTGTTGATTACATCCTCGCTCTTTACCTGGAGGAAATATCCCAGATAGGCTGCCAGCCCCAGGAACAGGGCCACCACCACATAGGTGATGCCCAGAATGCTGCGGTTGGATTTTGAGTTGGGCTTTGGATTGGGCTTTGGCCCGGCATCCGCCTTCTTCATCACGGCATCACCTCCTCTCCGGTTTCTTCCTCATCGTTGCGTTTCAGAATGTAAAGCCCCTGGATAATGCCAAACAGCAGGAAGGTTCCCAGGATGGAGCTTCCTCCGTAGCTGACAAAGGGCAGCGTCACTCCTGTGGACGGTATGAATTTGGTCACCCCGCCAACCGTCAGGAATACCTGCACAATATACTCCACCCCCAGGCCAAATGCAATCAGCTTGTAGAACACGGCCTGCATTCTGGCTGCAATCATCATGAACTGGATAAAACAGCCCAGGCAGATAAGAAGTACGCAGATGGCAAAAATGGCTCCCATCTCCTCTGACACCGCTGAAAAGATAAAATCCTTCTCCACCACCGGTATCTTTCCCGGCATTCCCTGGCAGAGTCCCATGCCAAACCATCCCCCTGTGCCAATGGCAAAAAGGGACTGGGTAATCTGGTATCCCTTGTTCTCTATATCGGCCCACGGATTGCTCCAGGCCGCCACCCTGCGGCGCACATGGTCAAACAGCTGGTAGGCTGCCAGGGCGGCTCCTGTTCCCAGGGCGCTTCCCGTTATCAGATACACCCAGCTTCCTGTGGCAACAAACAGCATCAGCAGGTAAGTGACAAAGAAAATCAGGGCGCTTCCCAGATCCTTTGACAGCACCAGAACCAGAACATGAGCGCCGGCCACGGCCGTTGTCAGGAAAATGGTTTTGAAATCCGTGGACTGATAGAACATGGACGCCACAAAAAACACAAAGGTCAGCTTCACAAATTCCGACGGCTGGATGGATACTCCTGCTATGGTAAGGGACAACTGGGCGCCGAAGCTCTCGTTTCCGGCAGCCCATACCACCAGAAGAATCAGGAGCCCTGCCCCCGCATATACCCACTGAAGCTTATAAAGCTGCCATACCCGCTCCATGATATAGGGCACCAGCCAGGCCAGGGCCGCGGATATGACCACAATGGCAAACTGGCGCAGGGCCTTGTCCAGGCCCTTTGCCATGGACAGCCGGGTAAGCATGATAAAGCCCACGCATAACAGCATACAGGCGTTGTTTACCAGCAGTCTGGACACATTCCGGTACAACAGGCGGTACAGGTAAATATAACACAGGAAAAAGACCACCTGCGCCCCGTAAAATGCCAGAAGCATGGCCTGCATTCCCTCGTCCTCTGTCTTCAGGAACATGACCAGGTATGCCAGAAAATGTATGGCGAACATGGCCCGGTTCTGTCTGGCACATACCCTGCGCTTGCGTTCCATATCCGGGAAGGAAAAGAAGCGGAAATTCGCATAGGTATAGACTGCCATCAGCAGTATCATCAGGTATTTGGATATTTCTACAATCAGATTGGTCATAAGCCTCACTCCACTCCGCGCTTAAAGTGTCCCCTGGTAAAGTCTCTGAAGGGGGCTTCCACATCCCTGCCATATACAAAGGAACCGATGAATGCATCCAGTACCTTTTCTGTCTGCTCTGTTCCTTCTACCGTAAACTGAAGGCGGAGGCGATCCGGCATGAGCCGGCCCACCAGCTTTTCGCTGCCCAGCAGGGACAGGGGCGCTGGATTGTAAATGGTATTATAGCAGAAGGAACAGTGATTCTTTACCGGAAGTAAGGCGCCTGTCCTGTCCTTCATCATAAGTGTTCCCCGTTTATGGGTACATCCTTTCACCGTATTGGTAATGCACTGGGCCGATACCATCATGGGCGCGTTTCCATAGATAATAAGCTCGCTGGCCATCCCCAGGCCGCGGCAGGCCCCAAGAACAGGCTCTATCTCACGGCTGTTCAGCTCCCAGGGCATGGTGAGCAGGGATGTCCCCATAGAGGCCAGCACCTCTGCGGACCGGCTGTTCCAGCCATATACCGAGGCGTCCATGCCAAAGGGAAGGGACGTCTTTTGATTTTCCTGTTCCATAAGATCCTTCAGCCATACGGCCTCCTCCAGCGCTCTGATCAACACGCCGTCAAAGCCTGCCTGGCACAGCAGGCGGCGGTTCGCTCCCAGGTACCTCTGGGCATGGGAACGGAATATCTGCGGAAGGGCCAGCCAGCACTGTTTTCCCCTGTCGTGGCAGCGGTCTGCAATATCCCTCCACTGGTCCGGATTAAAACCGTCCGCATCCAGATAGACCACCGATATCTCACCGCGGGCCAGCACAGGAGAAAGCTGGGCTGTTTCTTCCAGGAAGGCGGTGAGGACAGACTGGGATTGCGGGGCCGCGGTTTTGGTGGGAACAGGCCGGAATTGCGCTCCTATGCCCCCTTCACCTGTCAGCACCCTGGCGCCGGTGAGCTTTTTCTCCAGCTCCTGAAAGCCGGTGCGGCGCAGCTCATTGAGGGCCTGGACCGGAAGGAATAAATCTCCTTCTATTTGGGCTGTAAGTGTCTCGAAGCTAAAGGGGCTCCCGCCCGTCTTATTCAGCTGTTTTAATACCTTCTCCCGGGTCATGGGCTGATGTTCGGCAGCCTGGGGCGCCTGGCCCAGAACCTGAACCTTTTCCCCGCGGCTCTCCAGCGTCAGGCGGCTGGGTTCTCCCTCTGCCAGCTCCACATGCCCCCGCACCTTCTCCTTCAGTTCGGCCACCACATAGGTCTTATCCAGATATTCAAAGAGTTTCTGGTTTCCCTCCCTGAACTCCGGTTTTTCCTTCAGCGCAACCATGCCCCGTCCATTGTGCCGGGCATAGTAGCCGTCTGTGAACCCGCCTCTGTCAAAGAGATCCAGGAGCATTTTCCTGTCCTCGGGCTCCACGAAATATCCGTCCCTCCCCTGCTCCAAATACCGGTCCACGTACTTGCGGTAAATGCTCACCACACCCGCCGTATATCTGGGGCTTTTCATCCTGCCCTCTATCTTTAGGGAGTACACGCCTGCCTCTATGATATCCGGCAGGATGTCCAGGGTGCATAAATCCTTCAGGCTCAGCACGTATCTCTCGCTGCTTTTATTGAGAGGGGATGGGCCTGTCCGGCCGGAGGCGGCCGGCTTTTGGTTCCGGTTCTTTTTTCCGGTCTGTTCTATGATTCGGGACCTGGCTCCTGACTGGCCGGCCTGCTCAGGCGCGCAATGTTTGTCTTTCTGCCGGCTTAAATTTCCAGGCTCATACACTGTATAGGGAAGACGGCAGGGCTGGGCGCAGCGTCCCCTGTTTCCGCTTCTGCCGCCGATAAGGCTGCTCATAAGGCATTGCCCTGAATAGCAGTAGCAAAGCGCTCCGTGTACAAAGCTCTCTATCTCTATGTCTGTCTCATCATGGATCCGCCGTATTTCCTCCAGCGACATTTCCCTGGCGGTGACTACCCGGCTGCATCCCATTTCCTTCATCATCCTGGCCCCGTATACGCTGGTCACTGTCATCTGGGTGCTGGAATGAAGCTCCAGCCCCGGAAAATGCCGGCGCATGAAAGCCAGGGCTCCCAGATCCTGGACGATGACACCGTCCAATCCTCTGTCGCAGTAGGGACGCATGTAGTTTTCCAGCTCCTCCAGCTCATCTTCCTTGAACAAGGTATTGACTGTCATATACAGACGGCGTCCGTGCAGATGCACATAGTCGATTGCCTCCAAAAGCCCCTTTTCATCCGGGTTATCCGCGTAGGCCCTGGCTCCGAACCGGCTGCCCCCCATATAGACCGCGTCAGCTCCTGCTGCCACTGCTGCCTTCATACTGTCAAATGACCCTGCCGGTGCCAGTATCTCTACCTGTCTCTTCTCCATTTTGTCCAACCTTTCCTGAACTGTTTCCCTGAAATAAAAGATGCCTCACGTATCCCCATGAGACATCCCCCTCGTAATCTTCTTATCTTCTTCCACCTTTGTGGGAACCGGCTTTTCTGGCTGCCTGCAGTGCTTTTCTGGCAAGCTCCTCATCCGTCATTCCCCCTGCGGGCGCCGCCGCAATGGGTTCCGCAACAGGCGCAGCAGGCGGTGCCGCGGTTGCCGCTGCCTGAGCGGAAGCTGCCGTCATTCCCCTGCCTGCTTCTGACGCCGGGTTTAACACCCGCAGTGACGGAGCCGGCTGCTTCTGTGCAGTCTGGACTGCCGGCGTGTCCGGCTGCTGCGCGGATGCGTCTGCTTCCGGTGTCTGCGGCACGGCCTCCGGCTGGGATGATTCCCGGGCACCGGAACCGGAAACATATTCCGTCCGGGAGGCATTCAGTGTGATGCCCGCCTCCACTTCCACGGTTTCTTTTATCTCCTCCACTGCCTGAACTACGGCATTATTTTCCGTATCAGCGGATGGGTTATTTCTGAGATTCTGAAGGTTTTCCCTGGCTTCCTTTAATTCGCCTTCCAGCTGGGCGGTCCGGCGGTTCAGACGATCCATCTCCCTCTGGCGCTCCTCCAAGTCCTTAAGCACTGCCTCCAGCTTCATCTGTGTGCTGACCAGCTCATGCTTTAAGCTGTAGGTCTCCTTCTCCATATCGTTCTTCTGACGCTCCATTCCCTCGCCCCATTCCACGGCTTTGAAATAATCGTCTGCTATATTTAACTCCGTCATGACCATCTGGTAATCCGCGCTCTGTTTAGTGAATCCCGGTACCTTCCTCATGGCGCTGTTTTTCTCGTTTACGTAGCTGGCAGCTTTCTGGAGATAGCTCTCATCCTCGCTGCCGCCCAGTGTGTATACTTTTCCGTCTATTAAAACTTGGGTGTAATTTTTTGTATCCGTTCTGCTCCCCTGCTTTCCTGCTTTGCTGGTTTGTGGCCTGATGATTTGTGTGGCTGGTTTCCGCGGGCCTGCTGATGCGCCGGCTGGTACGCGGTGCGTCTGCCGGTTTCTTAGTGCGCGGCTGATTCCAGAGGGCGTCTGCCTGGTCCGCTGATGCGTCTGCCTGGTCCGCTGTGCGCGTTCGATTCCGCTGCGCTCCATCTCACTCACGGGCTTCGCCCTATGAAAAAAGACATGGGCAGATTTCCTTATGTGCCGGCACAACGGCAATCTGCCCATGCCTTTTTTCGCACTGCTCATTGCCTACGTGGACATTATACCACACCCCCAGCCTTCTTAACAAGGCGGTTTCTGCATTTCTAGCCCCAGGTGGCGGCAGGCTGTCTCGGTGGCCATGCGGCCCCTTGGGGTGCGGTTGATTAGACCGTTCATAAGGAGGTATGGTTCGTATACCTCCTCCAGGGTTCCTGAGTCTTCTCCCAGGGCCGCTGCCAGAGTATCTAATCCCACGGGGCCGCCGGAGAATTTTTCTATAATCATCAGCAGGATATTCCTGTCGTTCTGGTCCAGTCCCAGCTTGTCTACATCCATGATGTCCAGGGCAAAATCAGTTACCTCCCGGGTAATAACGCCGTCATATTTGACCTGGGCAAAATCCCTGACCCGCTTTAACAGCCGGTTGGCCAGCCTTGGGGTTCCCCTGGAACGTCTGGCCAGCTCCATGGCTCCCCCTGCTTCGATTTCAACGCCCAGGACCCTGGCGGAGTGGAGGATAATGATTTTCAGTTCCTCCGGCGTATAGAATTCCAGGCGCTGGATCACACCAAACCGGTCCCTTAGGGGCGCGGTGAGAAGTCCTGCCCTGGTGGTGGCTCCCACCAATGTGAAATGGGGCAGGTCCAGACGTATGGACCTGGCAGTGGAATCCTTTCCCAGCATGATGTCAATGGCAAAATCCTCCATGGCCGGGTACAGCACCTCCTCCACCTGACGGTTCAGACGGTGTATCTCGTCCACAAAAAGCACATCCCCCTCCTGGAGGTTATTCAAAATGGCCGCCATCTCCCCGGGCTTTTCAATGGCCGGGCCGCTGGTGACCTTCATATTGGTTCCCATCTCATTGGCAATGATGCCGGCCAGCGTGGTTTTGCCCAGACCCGGCGGGCCGTAAAACAGCACATGGTCCAGGGGCTCCCCCCTGGTCTTGGCTGCTTCTATATAGATGTTCAGGGTGGATTTAATCTTCTCCTGCCCCACATAATCCCTGAGACATTGGGGTCGGAGCGTGGTCTCTATGCGCTCGTCTTCCGCCGTCACTTCTGTTGTTATAATCCTGCGTTCCATTTACACCTCTGCATATCCCAATTTGACGTTTGCCAGAATCCCTACAGGAAGGACAAATGCTTCAGGGACGCCTTCAGCACATCCTCCGAAGTCATTCCGTCCGTAACCTCCACCTGCTTCACTGCCCTGGATGCCTCTGTGTTGGTGTAGCCAAGAGCTACCAGTGCCTGGACCGCCTCCTTGGCCGCTTCCACCAGGCCTGCCACGGATGCGCCTGTATCCGCGGCACCCATGCCGGCCCCGCCGGCCATGTTCCCCAGCACGTCGTCCATGGATATCTTGTCCTTCAAATCCAGAATCAGGCGCTGCGCCGTCTTGTTGCCAATGCCCGGCGCTTTTGCCAGAGCCTTCACATCCTCGCTGACAATGGCAAGGCGCAGGTCGTCGGGACGGAGCACGGAGAGAATTCCCAATGCTCCCTTTGGTCCGATGCCGTTTACTCCCAGCAGCTGCCTGAACATGTCCCTGTCCTGGCTGTGCAGGAAGCCATAGAGCGTCATGGCATCCTCCCTTACCTGAAAATATGTATAAACCGTCACCTCTTTCCCCATTCCCGGAAGCTCCGGGAGCAGGGAGACAGGTACGTGGATGGCCAGGCCCACATGGCCTGCCTCCACCACGATAACGTCTTCCTCAATGGCCATGAGAGGCCCTTTTACGTAAGAAATCATGTATTCTTCCTGTTCTTTCTCTCTCTAATGTCCTGCCCTTCATCATATCATACCCATGAATTCAATGCAAGTCTGCCGAACAAATATTCTGTTTTGGACCAAACTCCGGGCATCAGACACTTGCGTTCCCGGATTTTTTAGTATACACTAACCCATAGGGGCTATCCGGAACTGACCGCTGCTCATATCCGGTTCCCTCTAAAAAGGAGTGACTACACATGATAACCATTAAACATCCTGTTGATTTACCTGACACATATCCTCTGGACCGCATCGGCCCCCTTAAGGACCTGCTTTTTTTCGATATAGAAACCACTGGCTTTTCCGGCGACACATCCCAGCTGTATCTGATCGGCTGCACATACCACGACGGCTTTGGCTGGAAGCTCATACAGTGGTTTGCCGACTCGCGCGAATCCGAAAGGGAGCTTCTGACAGCCTTCTTCACCTTCATGGAGCGCTTTAAGATACTGGTACATTTTAACGGAGACGGCTTTGATATCCCCTATCTCCTAAAATGCTGCCGCCGGCTGGAGCTGCCCTATAATTTTG
>ERZ1504303.488-NODE-488-length-9773-cov-6.772587_pt1 | contig 9773 bp, 3 predicted proteins | sample MGYA00571862_ERZ1504303 | MGnify/ENA primary metagenome ERZ1504303 (study PRJEB39906, sample SAMEA3182079) | gut metagenome | biome: human; feature: gut; material: Stool; isolation source: human stools | place: Canada | collected 2012-11-20 ... | reverse complement strand
GTATGCGCAGACGTACGATAAGTTGTGGAAGCAGGTGGAGCAGGCTCAAAAGAAAAGCCTGCCTCAAACAGTGATAAAACTGGCTGATGAAATCTATCGGAAAGGTCGGCAAGAGCAGAATGCTCCGCAAATGTTGAAAGCCTACATTTGTAGGGAGACTTATCAAGAGGGGCTGACTCCGGACAGCCTTTACTCCAGTCTGAAATATATGGAATCTTGGGCACAATCGGAGAGGAATCCGGTGAACAAGGCTATTCTACATTCTTTGTTGGCATATGAATATGCTGACTTGATGCGGAAGAATCGCCGTGTCTTGCTGTCACGTACTTTACTGACTGTTGACGAGGTTCCAGAAGATATCCGTGAGTGGAGTATCAGCCAGTTTGTGGATAAAATAGATAGGTGTAACCGTGCATCCTTGCAGGATTCCATCCGCTTGCTCAATACATCTGCAGAACAATATGTGCCTTTTGTGGTGTTGGAAGACGGTAGCCGGTTCTATGGGCACGATATGTACCATCTATTGGTAAGCCGTGCTGTTGATGCTTATCGGCAGCTGGATGGTTTCAGCGTGGATTCTTTGGTACAGACCCGTATCGAAAGGATTTATCTGGATATGATGAATGCTTATCGCCATCGTGCCGGTTCGGAAGATGCTATGTTGCTCTGTTCTCTTGATTATTGGAACTGGAAGTTGACCGGTGGTATCAGCCAGCAGCCTTATCCTACTTTCCGAATGCGTCAGGAAAAGGCTAATCGGGAATATCTTGAGGTTTTGGATAAATTGATAAAGGAATACGGTTCACGAGAGGTTTGTGCCGAGGTTTACATTCATAAAGCCAACCACCTGCGCCGTTTGGAACCGAAACGCGCTGATGAGGCTCTAAAAGTCTGTGAAGAAGGCTTGAAGCGCTATCCTGCGTATAAGCGTATCAATGAGTTGAAAAATATCCGTGAACAGATTTTACAGCCTGAACTCATTCTGACTATGAATGAAAGCGGTTATCCCGGCGATTCGGTGAATATGAGGCTGCATTATCGTAATGTCGAGGGCTTCACTCTCAACTTATATACCACTACTTTAAGTGAAGTACCTTGGATGGACCATGGTATAAATAAAGATACTTATAGAAAGTATGCCCGGAAGTTTTCTTCCACGCATTTTGGCTTAAAGCCGTTGCCAGGCAAGGATAAATTGCCTGAAGATGTCCCTTATCTTGCCTCGGACACTGTATTTAAGTTCATGATTCCTCGGGAAACGGGAGTCTATATTCTTCAAATAGTACCTGATACTGAAACGGCCCGTACAGATGATAAATTTCTGGTATCTACCCGCTTCAAGGTGCTGACATTGGATTTGGGTGACAACCGTATGGAAGTGGCTACATTGGATGCCCGTAGTGGACAGCCGATTGCTGGTGCCAAGGTGAGTTTCTACTCTTCTTATGATGAGAAGAATAGAAAAGCGATGGCAGAGGTACTGACTGATGCCGGGGGGAAAGCTGTATTACCCTGGCAGAGTGAAATCCGAAGTTATGTGGCGCGTAAAGGCAGAGACACAGCCATGATGCCGCAGAACGTTTATATGAATCATCCTTATTACGGTATTAAGGATACAGATTGGAGGCAGATGGCATTGCTGACAGACCGTTCGCTTTATCGTCCCGGGCAGACCGTTCATGTAAAAGGGATAGCTTACAAGCAGAATAGTGATAGCGCCCAGGTACTACAAGGAGTTGATTATGAGCTTGTCTTGTTGGATGCCAACCGCAAGGAACTTGCCACCAGGAAGGGGCGGACCAATGATTTCGGCTCTTTTGCTACGGAGTTTGTACTTCCGGCAGCTTGCCTGAATGGCATGTTCAGCATACGAACCAAAGAGCCTCAATCTACCGTCACTTTTAGGGTAGAGGAGTACAAGCGACCTACGTTCGAGATTGCCTTCACTCCGGTTTCGGAAGCTTATCGGCTGGGTGACAAGGTTGTGTTGAAAGGAAATGTCAAGGCCTTCAATGGCATGATGGTGCAGGATGTGCCATTGGCATATACGGTGACTCGCCGGAATCCGAGACCTGGTTATTGGAGCAATGCTGATAAACCATTATTGTCTGACACCATACAATTGGATACCAACGGGGATTTTTCCATACCCTTGACTTTGGAAGCTCCGGCTGTAGATACAGACGGGTATGGGAGTGTGTATACTTATCATGTGGAGGCGGTGGTGACGGATGAGGCCGGTGAAACGCAATCCGCTTCGTATAACTTGTTGGCAGGTCCTAAAGCTTATTCCTTTGATATTCGCTTGCCTCAATATGTTTGTAAGGAAGACAGTATGCTTTTCACTTTTGGAGTGAATAATGTAATGAATATTCCTCAGCACATTGAAGGTTCCTATTGCCTTTATCCATTTGCAGAACAAAATGGGGCAAGGAATATTGCAGGTTCTGAACCCTTGGATGATGTTGTATTGGAGGGTACCTTCACAGCCAATCGGCTCCAGGATTTTTCGGCTTGGAACAAGCTTCCTTCAGGTAACTATCGCTTGAAACTTTCTGTACGTGATAGTTTGGGACGTGAAGAGAATAACGGGGCATATGGCAGTGACAGTTTCATGCTCTTTTCAAAGAGTGACAAGCGTCCGGCTACGTTTACAGATTTCTTTTATTATAAAGAAAATGAGGAATTTGATGTACAGTACCCTGCCGCTTTTCTTTTGGGGACTTCTTATCGGGATGCATATGTGCTGATGGATGTCTTTTGTGACAGAAAACGCATTGAAAGCCGTGTGTTGCAGTTGAATGATACTATTATTCGTATGGAATTCCCTTATAAGGAAGCATATGGCAAGGGAATCACCATTCTTTTCAGTTTTGTGAAAGCTGGCGAGATGTACAGTCATCAGGTTGAACTGAAGAAGCGGGAGCCGGAACGTGCTCTCGACATGAAATGGGAAGTGTTCCGTGACCGTTTGCGTCCCGGACAGGAAGAAGAGTGGAAGCTCGTCATAAAGACGCCTCAAGGTATGCCTGCTGCGGCTGAGATGTTGGCTACGATGTACGACGCTTCACTGGATAAGATTTATAAGAGTAACCAGATACTACGGGTTTTCTATCCGGATAATCTGTATGGGGCATTCCGTGGTGCGAGCCGTTATAATAGCAATTACTTCTCCGTTTATTTCCCGTTGAAGGCTTGGAAGGTTCCGGTATGGTCGTTTGACTACTTCTGTTCTCCTTATATGGATGGAAGGATGCGGATAGTGATGGTAGAAGACAATGCGCTTTTGGAAGAAGTAAGTGTTGTGGGGTATGGGACTACCCGGAATAGCTCTTTGACCGGTAATCTTAGAATACGTGGTGCCAACCAGCCGATGCTTGCTTCCAAAGCAGAATCCGGAAATGCCGTTGAAGTGAAATATGTTCCTGCACAAGTAGCGGAAGACGCGGTGGAAGATGTTGTTTTTGAATCGGAAACGATACCGGTTGGCGAGGCCTTGCAACCTATTGAGGGGCTTCGCACCAACTTTGCCGAAACAGCCTTTTTTTATCCTCAACTTCGTACAAACGAACAAGGGGAGCTTGCGTTTTCTTTTACGATGCCGCAGAGCTTGACTCGTTGGAATTTCCGTGGTTACTCACATACTAAGGATATGCTGACTGGGATATTGGATGCTTCCGTTGTAACTGCCAAGGAGTTTATGCTGACTCCGAATATGCCTCGGTTTGTCCGCGTTGGAGATAAAACACAGATAGCCGGAACAATAGCCAATCTGACGGGTAAAGCGGTGAAAGGAACAGCAGTATTCACACTGTTCGACCCTATGACGGAGAAAGTTATTGCTACTCAACGTCAGAAATTCTTGGTAGAAGCAGGAAGAAATACTGCTGTCAACTTCCATTTCGAAGTGTCCGACCGCTATGATTTGCTTGGTATTCGTATGGTTGCCGATGGAGGTACGTTTAGCGATGGCGAGCAGCATCTGTTGCCCGTATTAAGGAATAAGGAGTATATTACGGAAACGCTTGCTATGCCTATCCGTGGCGAGGAGACCCGTACGTTCTCATTAGACAGCCTTTTCAACCGTAATAGCCGTACAGCGACAGACCGTCGTCTGACTGTAGAATTTACCGGGAATCCGGCTTGGTATGCTGTACAAGCGTTGCCGGCATTGAGCCTGCCTGCCAATGATAATGCCATTTCTTGGGCTACAGCTTGGTATGCCAATAGTCTGGCAGGCTTCATTGCCAACAGCCAGCCCCGCATTAAGACTGTATTTGACAGTTGGAAGGCTGCCGGTGGCACGAAAGAAACCTTCCTCAGCCAGTTGGAGAAGAATCAGGATGTGAAGAATATCCTGCTCAGCGAGTCTCCGTGGGTACTGGAAGCTACTACTGAAGCCGAACAGCAGGCACGTATTGCCACGCTGTTTGATATCAACCAACTGAATAACCGCAATCTTTCCGCTTTTACCAAATTGAAAGAATTGCAGGGTGAAGACGGTGGATGGAGCTGGTATAAGGGAATGTCCGGTAGCCGCTATATAACTGGCTATATTACAGAATTACTTGTTCGTCTTCCTCTGCTGACGAAAAATGAACTGCCTGAAGAAGTTGCCGCCATGCGGCAGAAAGCTTTCGGCTATTTGAATCGGCAGGCTTTGGAAGAGTATCGCAATATCCGTAAAGCCGAAAAAAATGGCGCCAGAATTACTGCCAACTCCGAATCGGCAATGACATATCTGTATCTGATAGCCCTTAGCGGCGAACAAGTGCCGGCAGACAATCAAGCGGCTTACCGCTATTTCCTATCAAAAGTAGGTGCCAATCTTAAAGATGGAACCATGAGCAGCAAGGCACAGTCTGCCATCATCCTGAAAGCAGTAGGGCGTACAGCCGAGGCGAATGAATTCATCGCTTCCCTCAAGGAACATCTGGTACAGACGGATGAACTGGGTGCATACTTTGCTTTCCAAGCAAATCCGTATAACTGGGGTATGCTGCCCATCCCTGCCCATGTGGAAGTAATGGAAGCCCTGCGTATGGCAGGTGGCAACGATGCTTTGGTGGAGGAAATGAAACTCTGGCTGCTGAAACAGAAGCAGACTACCAGTTGGAATTCTCCGGTTGCAACGGCTGATGCTGTTTATGCATTGCTTTGTCAAGGTACTAATCTGCTGGAAAGTCGGGGAGACGTACGTATCACGTTAGGTAACAAAGTTTTGGAAACATTGTCGCCTACAAAGACCATAATCCCGGGTTTGGGTTATGTCAAGGAAACCTTCGCTCAAGGAAGTCCGGAGCTGAAAGCTAAAACCGTCACCGTAGAGAAACGGGATGCAGGCATTGCCTGGGGAGCTGTTTATGCCCAGTATCTGTCACCCATATCTGATGTAAAGCAGCAGGGGGGGGAATTGAATGTAGAGAAGAAACTTTATGTAGAGCGTATATCGGCCGGTGGTAGCAAGTCCTTGCAACCGGTTACGGAAGGGACCGTATTATCCGTCGGTGATAAAATAGTGGCCCGTTTGACTATCCGCTTGGACCGTACTATGGATTTTGTTCAGTTGAAAGACCAGCGGGGTGCCTGCTTTGAACCTATAGGCTCGCTTTCCGGTTATCGTTGGAGTAATGGCCTCGGTTATTATGCAGAAGTGGAAGATGCCGCAACCAATTTCTTCTTCGACCATTTGGGCAAAGGCGTTTATGTCTTAGAGCACAGTTATCGCATAGCCCGTGGCGGAACATACGAAACGGGGCTGGCCACGATACAGTGTGCGTATGCTCCGGAGTATGCTTCGCATTCGGCGGGAGGGATAATTGTAATAAAGTAACAATAGAGTATGGAGCGGAGCGCAATTTGTACAAATTGCGCTCCGCTATTTTAGGTACTCTCGCTAAAAACACCTATTTTTGTCCGACTAATATTGAATGAGAGTGGCAGAATTAGGAAATCTTGATATTAAGAAAAATAGATGAAGCGGATATCGATAACTTTATATGTGCTTGCAAGTGTGGTATTGACTGCTGTAGCGCAAGCTCGTTTTACCTCGAATACAGAGATGTACAGTTTCGGCCAGATAGAATGGAAGCATCCCGTGACTGTGCAATATACCATCACCAATACGGGTGACCAGCCTTTAGTGCTTACAGAAGTGGAGCCGGATTGCGCCTGCTCCGTGGCCCAGTGGACAAAAACGCCTATTGCTCCGGGGGCAAAAGGAACAGTAAATGTGACTTTTGACGCCAAGGCATTGGGACATTTCCAGAAATCCGTGGCTATTTACAGCAATGCGCAACCCAATCTGGTCTATTTGAAGTTCAATGGTGAAGTAGTACAGGAAATCAAGGACTTTACCAAGACGCATCCCTATCTTATCGGTCAGATACGTATTGACAAGAACAGCCTCGACTTTCCCGATATTCAGCATGGTGAGCAGCCGGTGATTCATATCGGCGTGGTCAATCTTTCCGACCGTCCTTATGAACCGGTACTGATGCATCTGCCTCCTTATTTGCAGACAAAAGTAGAGCCCAATGTCTTGCAAAAGGGAGAAAAAGGAGTGATTACACTTACATTGAATTCGGAAAGACTGACTGGCCTCGGACTGACTCAAACGTCGGTCTATCTTTCTCGCTTCTCCGGTGACAAGGTGGGCGATGAAAACGAGATTCCCGTTTCTGCCATTCTTTTACCGGATTTCTCCGGAATGACGGAAGTGGAGAAGGCAAATGCTCCTGCCATCAGCCTTTCTACCAAAGAAGTTGATATGAGTGCGATATTGGCAAAGAAGTCAAAAGCACGTCAGGATATTACCATTACCAATACCGGGCGTTCTCCTTTACAGATAAACAAGCTCCAGGTATTCCACCCGGCAGTGGGAGTTAACCTCAAGAAGAGTGTATTGCAACCCGGTGAAAGCACTCGCCTGCGGGTAACGGTAGTGAAGAAGAATATAGGCAAGAAGCGCCGTCATCTGCGTCTGCTGATGATTACCAATGACCCGATGCAGCCGAAAGTTGAAATCAACATTAAAGCAAAACAATAAGAAGTCGTAAAGTCCTTCATAACTCATAACTTATAACTCACAAATAGCCATGGAACATCCCGAAAATAATGAAGCATATAAAGGCTTGGTTGTCAATGCAGGCATTGAGCAACCTTCATCGGTCAATCCTTACTTGAAGAACCGTCCCAGGCGGAAGAAACGCGAGCTTTCCGTATCAGACTATGTGGAGGGTATAGTGAAAGGTGATGTTACGGTACTCAGCCAGGCTGTAACACTGGTGGAAAGTGTGAAACCGGAGCACCAGGCTGTGGCGCAGGAGGTGATAGAGAAGTGTTTGCCCTATTCGGGCAACTCCGTCCGTGTGGGTATCAGTGGTGTGCCCGGTGCCGGTAAAAGTACCTCTATTGATGTATTTGGCTTGCATGTACTGGAGGAACACGGCGGCAAGTTGGCCGTTCTTGCCATTGACCCGAGCAGCGAACGCAGCAAAGGCAGTATTCTCGGTGACAAGACGCGTATGGAGAAACTCTCCGTTCATCCCAAGTCCTTTATACGTCCCAGTCCCTCTGCCGGTTCGCTGGGTGGCGTGGCACGCAAGACGCGTGAAACGATTGTGCTTTGTGAGGCTGCCGGTTTCGACAAGATATTTGTAGAGACAGTAGGGGTGGGGCAGAGTGAGACTGCCGTACATTCTATGGTAGACTTCTTCCTGCTGATACAGCTGGCGGGTACGGGCGATGAGTTGCAAGGCATCAAACGCGGCATCATGGAAATGGCCGATGGCATTGTCATTAATAAGGCTGATGGCGACAATCTGGAGCGGGCCAGGCTGGCAGCAACTCAGTTCCGTAATGCGCTGCACCTCTTCCCGACTCCGGAGAGCGGTTGGACACCCCAAGTGCTGACTTATTCCGGTTTCTATAATCTTGGTGTAAAAGAAGTATGGGATATGGTCTACAAATACATTGACTTTGTGAAAGACAACGGCTACTTTGAATACCGCCGCAATGAGCAAAGCAAATACTGGATGTACGAGACCATTAACGAACAGCTGCGCGACAGCTTCTACCACAATCCGCAGATTGAAGCGATGCTGACTGGCAAGGAAAAACAAGTGCTACAGGGCAACTTGACTTCTTTTGTGGCTGCCAAGAACTTGCTGGACACCTATTTTGCAGAACTGAAGAAATAAGGGCATATCCCTTTCCCTATATCGATGACTAAGGAAAACAACATGGAAGTGGCGCGGCGGTTTACCCGCCGCCTTCATGAACTCCCTTCTGAGGAGCTGGAGCTCATTGCCGGTTTGTTTGTACGCCGTGAGGTGCACAAAGGAGAACTGTTGATTAGTGAGAAAGATATAGCCAGGGATATTGTTTTCGTAGAGAAAGGACTGCTTCGCCAGTTCTATTTCAAAGAAGGCCGGGACATTACAGAGAACTTTGCCTGCGACGGTGACGGCGCTATGTGTATCGTCAGCCTTTTCACCGGACGCCGTAATTGCCTTCAGCTGGAATCCCTGGAGGAAGGCGTCATCTGGAGCATTTCGTATGCAGGGCTGGTCGAACTCTCTGAGCGTTATCTGCATATAGCCCGTCTGCTTCGCCATTTATTGGAGGGGTCTTTAATGCTTTCCCAATATAAAGCAGACTCTTGGCGTTTCGAAACCTCACGCGAGCGGTATGCGCGCTTCGTCAGGGATTATCCGGAGATAGCCCGGCGTGCCTCAGTCAACCACATAGCATCTTATCTGTTAATGACTCCCGAGTCTCTGAGCCGGGTACGTGCCGGAGTACTGTGACGGTGGAACGGCTGTTTTATACGGCTTTCCCTTCTTTCTCGAAATCCTTGCGTGACTTGCTTTGTGTCACGATGTACACTCCCAGGAATACCAAGGCTATGGCTATTCCCTTTTCCAAATTGAACACTCCCAATCCTAAGATGATGGCAACGGTTGAGGCCACGATGGGCTGCATGTAGTTGTACATGCTCACCACAGTGGGGCGCAACAGCCTCTGCGCACTCATTATGAAGATATAGGCAAGGAAGCTTCCTCCCACAACCACATATCCCGCTTGCAGCAGGGCGGCTGTAGATATTTCGCTCCACTGTATGGCAGCCACGTCGTGGTAAGAGAACGGGATGTAGCACATGGAGGCATAGACAAACATCCATTTATTCAGGGTGATGGGAGAGTATTTCTGCGACAACCCCTTGAATACGGTCAGATAAATGGAGAAGCTGATTTGGGCGAGCAGGCAGAGAAGGTCTCCGATGAGGCTGCCATTGCCGGCACCGGTGGTCTGGCTGCTCATGATGAGTATAAATGCTCCCATAGCCCCTACAAAGATGCCCAGCACTTTCTTGTTGGTGACCGGTTCTTTCAGATAGATTGCAGCCACTATCATGGTGACGATGGGCAGCGTGGTTGTAACGATGGAGGCGTCTATGGGCGAAGTCATGGAGAGTCCGAAGATATAGACACCCTGATTGAATACCAGTGCGAAGAGTGCGGCGAAGAATATCTTCAGCATGTCCCGGTGGTCCACCTGCTCGCGCTTGCAGAACAAGGAGAGGAGCCAGAAGCAGGCAGCTGCGCCTACCATGCGGAATGTGGTTACTGACAACGCGGAAAACTCCACCAGAGCCGACTTGCCTATAGGTGCCATCAGGCCCCATAAGATATTTGCGGTAAGGGCGAACAGATGCCCTTGAATGTTCTTGTTCATACTCTTTTGTTCTTTGCGGGTGCAAAAGAACAACT
>ERZ1504303.455-NODE-455-length-10122-cov-6.265422_pt1 | contig 10122 bp, 7 predicted proteins | sample MGYA00571862_ERZ1504303 | MGnify/ENA primary metagenome ERZ1504303 (study PRJEB39906, sample SAMEA3182079) | gut metagenome | biome: human; feature: gut; material: Stool; isolation source: human stools | place: Canada | collected 2012-11-20 ... | reverse complement strand
ATATATATCCTTTATATATTAAAGAAAAAGTAAAATGATTAAGAAAGTATTGATTGCCAACAGAGGTGAGATTGCCTTGCGCGTCATGCGTTCGTGCCGGGAGATGGGACTGCTTACGGTTGCGGTCTTCTCCGAGGCCGACCGCACCTCTCATCATGTGGCATATGCCGATGAGGCTTATCCGATAGGACCGGCCGTGGCAAAAGAGAGTTATCTGAATATTGAAAAAGTGATTGCCACGGCAAAGCGATGCGGTGCCGATGCCATCCATCCGGGTTACGGCTTTTTGTCGGAGAACTCGGAGTTTGCACGCCGTTGCAAGGAGGAAGGGATTATCTTTATCGGTCCCGCCGCCGAGACGATGGAGGCGATGGGCGACAAGATAGCTGCCCGCAAGCGAATGATTGCGGCAGGCGTACCCGTGGTTCCCGGAACGGAACAACCTTTGCAGAGTGCCGAAGAAGCCGTGCGCATCTGCAACGAGATAGGTTATCCCGTGATGCTGAAGGCGTCTATGGGTGGCGGTGGTAAAGGTATGCGCCTTATCCATAACGAGAGCGAAGTGGTGGAAGCCTACAACACGGCACGCTCCGAGTCCATGTCCTCCTTTGGAGACGACACGGTCTATCTGGAAAAGTTCGTGGAAGAACCCCACCACATCGAGTTCCAGATATTGGGCGACAACCACGGCAACGTCATCCACCTCTTCGACCGCGAATGCTCCGTGCAGCGTCGCAATCAGAAGGTGGTAGAAGAAAGCCCGTCACCCTTCCTTACGCCGGAATTGCGCCGGGAGATGGGAGAGAAGGCGGTTGCCGCAGCCAAGGCAGTAAACTACTCCGGTGCAGGTACCATCGAGTTTCTGGTAGACAAGAACCGTCGGTTCTACTTCCTCGAAATGAATACGCGCTTGCAAGTAGAGCACCCCATCACGGAAGAAGTGGTAGGCGTGGACCTGGTGAAAGAGCAAATCCGCATTGCCAACGACGAGGTGCTGCACCTCAAGCAGGAGGAACTGTTCCAGCGCGGCCATGCTATAGAGTGCCGCATCTGTGCCGAAGATACGGAAAACAACTTCATGCCGTCTCCCGGTGTCATCAAGCAACTGACGGAGCCGAACGGAATCGGTGTGCGTATAGACAGCTATGTGTACGACGGCTATGAGATTCCCATCTACTACGACCCTATGATAGGTAAGCTCATCGTATGGGCAACCACCCGCCAGTATGCCATCGAGCGTATGCGCCGTGTGCTCTACGAGTACAAAATTACGGGCGTAAAGACCAACCTTGCCTATCTGAAGCGCATCATGCACGTGCCCGACTTTGTGAAGGGAGAGTACAACACCCTCTTTATCGAGAAGAACGCCCGCATGCTGGTACGCACCAACACTGCCAACGAAGAGTTGGAGAACATAGCCATGATAGCTGCCTATATGGACTATCTGGTTAATCTGGAGGAGAATGTTTCGGCACAGCTACCCGATGCCCGCCCCATCAGCCGTTGGAGGGAATTTGGCTTGCAGAAGGGAGTGCTCAGGATTTAAGGAATGGATAATTGATAATGGATAATTGATAATGGATAATTAATAATGGAAATACATATAGGAGACCGTATCGCAGACATTACCCTGGTGGGTAAGGAAGGGAATAAGGTACAACTTACCATTGACGGAAAGCCCTACGAAGTGGACATTGTGATGGCAGAGAACGGAAGTTGCTCCATCCTGCACAACGGAAACTCGTTCAACGCAGGCCTTGTGCGCGGCGAGGGCGGCAAGAGTTATGACATCAGCATGCTCCAGCGTTCCTTCCACGTAGACATTGTAGACACGCAAGCCAAGTATCTGCACATGAAGAAAGGAGCCGACGAGAAGCAGGGCGACAAGATTTTGGCTCCGATGCCGGGCAAGGTGGTAAGCATCCGCGTCAAGGTGGGCGACCGACTGGCTGCCGGCGACATTGCCGTGGTGCTGGAAGCCATGAAGATGCAGAGTAACTATAAGGTAAATGCCGACTGCATCGTCCGCAACATCCTCGTGGGCGAGGGCGAACCGGTAAATGCCAACCAAGTATTGATTGAATTGGAGTTGATAAAGGAGGAATAATCCCGAGTCGCATTCAGTCCGTATATTATAAATCACTAAATTGTAAATGCAAATATGAAAAGAGAAGAAATATACCGCCAGTTTGAGGAACTGGATAAACGTGCCTCGCTGGGTGGGGGCGTAGACAAGATAGAGAAACAACACGCCTCCGGCCGCATGACTGCCCGCGAACGTATTGACATGCTGCTGGACAAAGGCTCGTTCAATGAGCTGGACAAGTTCGTGAACCACCGTTGCACCAACTTCGGCATGGAGAAGAAACAGATTGCCGGAGACGGCATGGTGTCCGGTTACGGAAAGATAGACGGCCGCCTTGTATTTGTCTATGCCTACGACTTCACGGCGCATGGCGGTTCGCTCAGCGAGACGAATGCCGCAAAGATTGTAAAGGTGCAGCAGCTTGCCCTGAAGAACGGTGCTCCCGTCATTGCCCTCAACGATTCGGGCGGCGCACGCATCCAGGAAGGTGTGAACAGCTTGGCAGGCTATGCCTCCATCTTCTATCAGAACACCATTGCGTCGGGTGTCATTCCGCAGATATCCGCTATTCTGGGTCCGTGTGCCGGTGGGGCATGCTACTCTCCGGCGCTTACCGACTTTATCTTCATGGTAAAGGAGCAGAGCCACATGTTTATCACCGGTCCGGACGTGGTAAAGACCGTGACCCACGAGGAGGTGGACAAGGAGGAACTGGGCGGTGCCTATACGCATAGCAGCAAGAGCGGCGTTACCCACTTCATGTGCAATACGGAGGAGGAGACACTGATGAGCATCCGCGAGCTGCTGAGCTTCCTGCCGTCCAACAATATGGAGGATGCTCCCTTCACTCCCTGCTCCGACGATATCCATCGCCGGGTAGAGGCGCTTCAGACCGTCATTCCTGAGGACCCGAACATGCCCTATGACATCAAGGATATTATAGAACCGGTGCTGGACAACCAGTACTTCTTCGAAGTGATGCCTCACTTTGCCAAGAACGTCGTTATCGGTTTCGGTCGTCTGAACGGGCGTTCGGTAGGTATCGTGGCAAACCAACCTGCCTATTTGGCGGGTGTGCTCGATATTGATGCCAGCGACAAGGCGGCACGTTTCATTCGTTTCTGCGACTGCTTCAACATCCCGCTGATAACCTTCGAAGATGTTCCCGGCTTCTTGCCCGGAACGATGCAGGAGCACAACGGCATCATCCGCCACGGCGCCAAGATTGTCTATGCCTATGCCGAGGCCACCGTGCCCAAGATAACGCTGATTACCCGCAAGGCATACGGCGGCGCCTACATCGTGATGTCCAGCAAACCGACGGGTGCCGACGTGAACCTGGCTTATCCGCAGGCGGAAATCGCCGTGATGGGTGCCGAGGGTGCAGTGAACATCCTCTACCGCAAGTCCTCTGCCGAAGAGAAGCAGGAGATTATCAAGGAGTATGAAGACAAGTTCTCCAACCCTTACCGCGCCGCCGAGCGTGGCCTCATAGATGAGGTCATCATGCCGCGTGACACCCGCTACAAGCTGGTGCAGGCATTGGAGATGGCGCACAACAAGAATCAGAGCAATCCACCGAAAAAGCACGGCAACATGCCTTTATAATAGTAGTTATTTTTTATGTGTGAAATGCGTATCCCCGGAGAAGTGATTTCTGTGGGGATACACTTTTTAAATAGAGAATTAAGAATTAAACAATAAGGCTGAAAAGTAAAAACTAAAGATAGAAACTATGGAACTATTAAGAAACCTCTTTGAGGGTTATCCCAACCTTTGGGGCGGAGGAGTGGCACACTCTGTCCTAATTCTGTCCCTGGTCATCACCTTCGGTATCATGCTGGGCAAGTTGAAGGTGGCAGGCATCTCGCTGGGTGTCACCTGGATTTTGTTTGTGGGCATTGTCTTCGGACATTTCGACATGAACCTCGACGAACATCTGCTGCACTTCCTGAAGGAGTTCGGCTTGATACTGTTTGTCTATTCCATCGGTCTGCAAGTGGGACCGGGATTCTTCTCCGCTTTCAAGAAGGGCGGACTTACGCTGAACATGGTAGCAATGCTTTCCGTCTTCCTCAGCGTGGTTATCACCATTGTGTTGCACTTTGCCACCGGAATCCCCATTACTACGATGGTGGGTATCTTGTCCGGAGCCGTGACCAATACCCCCGGTCTGGGTGCTGCCCAGCAGGCAAACAGTGACCTCAACGGGGTGGATGCTCCGGAAATCGCACTCGGATATGCCGTTGCCTATCCGCTGGGTGTGGTGGGCTGCATCCTGGCGCTGCTAGCCTTGAAGATTTTCATGCGGATTAATACCCAAAAAGAAGAGGAGGATGCCGAGCACGGGCTGGGTCATCTGCAGGAGCTGACCGTGCGTCCCATATCGGTAGAGATACGCAATGAGGCAATAGACGGCAAGCGGATCAGAGATGTGAAACCATTGTTGAACCGTGCGTTTGTCATCTCCCGCATCCGGCACACCGGCAGTCAGGAAACAGAACTGGCGAATGCCGATACGGTGCTGCACATGCAGGATGAAATTCTGTTCATTGCCAACCCGAAAGATGTGGAGGCCATTGTTGCCTTCTTCGGAAGAAAAATTTCGGTGGAGTGGGAACGGGAGGACAAGAACTTGATTTCACGCCGCATCCTCATCACCAAGCCGGAACTGAACGGCAAGTCTCTGTCTCAGCTCAAGATACGTAACAACTTCGGTGCCTGCATCACCCGTATCAACCGTTCGGGCGTGGATCTGGTGGCAACTCCCCACTTGCAGTTGCAGATGGGAGACCGTGTGACGATTGTAGGCAGTGAGCTTGCCGTGAGCCATGCGGAGAAGGTATTGGGAAACTCGCTGAAGCGTCTCAACCATCCAAACTTGATTCCTATCTTCCTGGGTATTGCCCTGGGATGTATCTTGGGCAGTCTGCCGTTCATGTTCCCCGGCATTCCCCAACCCGTGAAACTGGGACTGGCCGGTGGACCGTTGGTGGTTTCCATCCTCATCAGCCGTTTCGGGCCTCAATATAAGCTGATAACCTACACGACGATGAGTGCCAATCTGATGATACGCGAAATCGGTATCGCCTTGTTCCTGGCCTGCGTGGGGTTGGGTGCAGGAAAGGGATTCATCGATACCATTATCTACGAAGGCGGCTACGTGTGGATTGGATACGGTGCCATCATCACGGTCGTTCCGTTGCTGGTGACAGGATTCATGGGGCGCTATTTCTGGAAGCTGAACTACTATACGCTGATAGGTGTGCTGTCCGGAGCTAACACCAATCCGCCTGCATTGGCCTATTCCTCGGACTTGACATCCTGCGATGCCCCTGCGGTGGGATACGCCACAGTCTATCCGCTGGCTATGTTCCTGCGGGTGCTGACGGCTCAGTTGCTGATACTGGCGTTGGCGTAGTTTCACCATAGATAATCTATGGTACATAGGTTGATTTGATAACAAGTAATGTAAAGGGAGCTAACAAGTAATGTTAGGCTGCTTTACATTACTTGTTATTTTTGTTTGTAGTATTCCTCCGCTTGTGCCAGTGTCTCCGGTTTGCCGATGTCGAACCAGCGGAATCCTTGCAGCGGATAGCCTTGTATGTGCACCTTTGTGCAGGCGGACAAGTAGAAAGGAATGATGGAGAACTTGCCGTTCCACTGCCCATCGTCCATCAGGTGGAAGAGGGAGGGGGAGATGATGTGGATACCTCCGAAGGCGAGTTCCCGGTACTTCGTTTCCCGGTAGTCGAAGCCTGCCGGTTTCACCTCTCCGGTGGACTTGTTTATCCAGCCGTGCAGGTGGTAGTCGTCGTCAAAAAGGAGATAGCGGGAAGTCTTGCGCTCGCTCACAAGCAGGGTAGACTCCGCATCGCTCTCCAGATGGTGGCGGTAGAGACCTGCAAGGTCAATGTCCGTCAGAATATCCGCGTTGTGCACCAGGAAAGGTTCTTGTCCGTCCAGAAAGGGGCGTGCCTTTTTGATGCCTCCTCCGGTGTCGAGCAGCATGCCGCGTTCGTCGCTGATGTGAATCTCCGTGCCGAAGTTGTCGTGGGCACGGAGGAAGTCGATAATCTGCTCCCCGAAGTGGTGGATATTGACCGTTATCTCGTTGAATCCTGCTTCCTTCAACCGCAGTATCACCCGTTCCAGCATGGGCTTTCCTGCTACGGGAACGAGGGCCTTGGGCATGTGGTCCGTCAAGGGGCGCAACCGGGTGCCCAGGCCGGCGGCGAAAATCATGGCTTTCATATTGGCATATTCTCACATTAGCACATTAAACTTTGGCCTTAAACGTCTGTTCAATATTCTGTTCTCTATGTATCAGGTTCACTTGCACGCCGAACTTCTTGTGCAGATGTTCCGCCAGGTGTTGTGCCGAATATACGGAGCGGTGCTGTCCGCCGGTGCAGCCGAAGCAGACAGACAGATTGGTGAAGCCGCGTTCCATGTAGCGCTTCACGGAAGCGTCGACAAGGGCGTAGGCATGCTCCAGGAATACGGCTATCTCGCCGTCGTCTTCCAGGAAGCGGATAACGGGTTCGTCCAGTCCCGTGAAGGGTTTGTAACGCTCGTACTTGCCGGGGTTGTTCACAGCGCGGCAGTCAAAGACGAAACCTCCTCCGTTGCCCGTGGAATCTTCGGGGATACCTTTTTTGTAGGCAAAGCTGGTGACTTTCACCACGAGGCGACGCTTTTGCAGGTCGTCTGTAAACTGTTTCAGATCGGTGAGTTCGCGCAGAATCCGGCAGAGGTAGGGATATTCTGGATAAGGTTCTTGGAGCAGTTGGCGAAGGTTCTCGATGGCGAAGGGGACACTTTGTATGAAGTGGGGCTTCTTCTCGAAGTAACCGCGGAAACCATAGGCACCCAGCACCTGCATGGTGCGGAACAATACGAAGTGGCGAAGCTGGGCATAGAAATAAGCCTCGTCCACGGGCTGGTACTTGCGCAGGGCGTCGATGTATTCCTTCAGCAACTCTTGGCGCAGGCTGTCGGGATAGTTTGCTTTGGCCTGCCACAAGAAGGAGGCAACGTCGTAGTAGACCGGACCTTTGCGTCCGCCCTGGAAGTCGATGAGCCACGGTTCGCCGTCCTTTATCATAACGTTACGGCTCTGGAAGTCGCGGTACATGAAGGTGGCGGAGCTGCTACGGAGCAACACGTCTGCCATCTTCTGGAAGTCGTCTTCCAGCCGGTCTTCCTGGAAGTCCATTCCCGTAGCCTTGAGGAAGCAGTATTTAAAGTAGTTCAAGTCCCACAGAATGCTGCGGCTATTGAACTCTGCCTGCGGGTAGCAGTAGGAGAAGTCCATGCCGTCGGCTCCGGCAAACTGTACGGCGGGCAGCAGACGGATGGTCTTGCGCAGCAACTGTTTCTCTTCCTCACCGAATACGCTGGTCTTGCGGCCTTTCTCGATGGCATTGAATAGGAGCGAGTCGCCCAGGTCTTCTTGCAGATAATAGATATCATCTTCGGAGCGGATGAACACTTGCGGTACGGGCAGTCCTTTCTGGCGGAAATGTTCTGCCATGTAGAGGAAGGCGCGGTTCTCCTCCACAGACTCTCCGCTGACGCCGATAAGTGTAGGACTTCCGATGAGGCGGAAGTAACGGCGGTTGGAGCCGGAGGAGGGGAGTTCGTCAATCTGTTCCGGTTCGTGTCCGGTATGTGCGATGTAGAGTTTCTTAAGTTCTTCGGTTATCATGGTGGTATGTTTTATTTTCGCAGCTAAGATAAAACTTTTGTCGGAGATATGCTTACCTTTGCAGGAGGAAAATATTTAATTTGATAGCTTCATAATGGATTCCATTCCTCAGTTTCTCATAGCCGCCCCTACATCGGGCAGTGGAAAGACCACCGTCAGTCGTGGACTGATGGCATTGTTTGTGAAGAAAGGTCTGAAGGTGCAGCCTTTCAAGTGCGGTCCCGATTATATAGATACTAAGTATCACGAGGCGGTATGTGGCCGTCCTTCCATCAATCTGGATACTTTCATGGCATCTCCGGAGCATGTCCGCAGTCTGTATGCACGCTATTCGGCAGATGCTGATGTTGCCGTGGTCGAGGGGATGATGGGGATGTACGACGGGTACGACCGCGACCGGGGCTCGTCGGCAGAAGTGGCACGGCTCTTGGGTATTCCTGTGGTGCTGGTGGTCGATGCCAAGTCGGCTGCCTATTCCATGGCTCCTTTGTTGTCGGGGTTCATCAATTTCCGTCCGGATATACGTATTGCGGGAGTTATCTTCAATCGTGTCGGCTCACCCCACCACTACCGGATGCTGCAGGAGGTCTGTGAAGACTTGAACGTGACTTGTCTGGGCTATCTGCCCAAACGGAAGGAACTGGAGCAGGAGTCACGCCATCTGGGGCTGGATTTCAGCCGTTCTAAGGAGACGGAGGGGCTGGACATGCTGGCAGGCTTGCTGGAGGAACATGTGGACTGGGAACTGCTACTCTCGACAATCGGGCTTCCATTGCCTGCGGCGGCTGTGGAGGAGAAGTCGGTACTATCAGAGCCGGGGAAGCTGCATATCTCGGTAGCGCGCAACGAAGAGTCCTTTTCCTTCCTCTATGCGGAGCATCTGGATATTCTGCGCTGTATGGGCACGGTCACTTTCTTCAATCCGGAGCAGGACCGGGCTATTCCGCAAGAGACGGATTTGCTCTATCTGCCCGGCGGCTATCCCGAGAACCGTCTGGAGGAACTTGCCGGGGCAAGGCTTGCCAGGGAGTCTATCCGCAGCTATATAGAGGCTGGTGGCAGGACGCTGGCAGAATGCGGGGGGATGATATATCTTTCGCAGTCCGTTCTTTCTGATGGGGATACGGACGGGGGAGGCAGTGATACAGACGGAAGAAGCACCGGGAACAGTGTAAGCAATGTCGGAAATGAGATGGTGGGAGTATTACCTTTCAGCATCACGAACGAGCGTAAACGCAGGAAACTGACATTGGGATACCGTCGGTTCGACTATAACGGATGGCGGCTTAAAGGACACGAATTCCATTATACGCAGCTTGCTGTGCCCGAAGCTGGTGGAAAAGAAAGTGGTGCGTACAGTCTTACTCCCTCGATAGTGCAGGTTTTCAATGCCAGAGGAGAGAAGGTCGCTACTCCCATTTTTCGTTATAAGAACCTGATTGCCAGCTATACACATCTGTATTGGGGCGAGATGGATGTGATGTCTTTGTTCGGTGGAGCCTAATCTTGTAAAACATCTTTTGAATCTGCTGGACTTTCCTTCTTTTTCCTTTCATGTTTTGCTTGAAAAGTCCCGGTATTTCTGCATATTTATATTCCAAATTTGTTTGTATCTTTGCGATAGAGAAAAGGTCTACGGGCTGTGAGGGAGTCCCCTTTACAATCCGGGCTATAGTAGCTGATTTTGAAGAGTTATCCCATGCAGGAAAGTCCTCTACACGTACCTCTGTAAAGGATGAACATCTTAAAATGGAGTTTGTCGATGGTGATTCGATTGGTGTTTTTGCCATAAAGGACGGTGCTATAATGGATGATATTGATAATGCCAAATTGGTTTACAATAGGTCAAGCGGCAGTTGGAATCCGGTGGGAAATGGTACACTTTATTGGTATGATGGAGTGAGTTATGTCGCATACTATCCATATAGGAGGAATATCACAATAGATGTCTCAAAGGGTATGGACGGAGCTATTGCCTCACTGACCGGGAATGAAAAACTGCAACCTTCGAAAGACCAGTCCACAACAGAAAAGCATATTGTCAGCGACTTGTTGATTGCCACCGGCGTACCTGCTATTGACAATTCTTCCGGAATAATCTTGAGCTTGCAGTTTCAACACCAGTTTGCATTGCTTGTGTTGCAACCGCAAGTATACGTAGGTTGTTTTGCTCCTGAAAAGGCAGGCTTTGTTTACCATATGGAATCGAGGGTTTTAGGAACAGACTCGGTAGCTATTAATGTGAGTCTGAATGGTATTACTCCATATCAGATAGATTCTTTGAAATATTGTGCCATTGTTCCGCCACAAGCAAATGCACGGG
>ERZ1504303.429-NODE-429-length-10302-cov-3.646238_pt1 | contig 10302 bp, 5 predicted proteins | sample MGYA00571862_ERZ1504303 | MGnify/ENA primary metagenome ERZ1504303 (study PRJEB39906, sample SAMEA3182079) | gut metagenome | biome: human; feature: gut; material: Stool; isolation source: human stools | place: Canada | collected 2012-11-20 ... | reverse complement strand
ATGTTATACTATAAACGTAGAACAATCACTAAAATAAGTGAGTTTAAGGAGACTAGCATGGGTAAACTTCAGGCTGCAGTCATATTTGGCGGCCAGTCATCAGAACATATTGTGTCCTGCATGTCGGCTGTCAATGTCATTGAGCATATAGACAGGACGCGATACGATGTATTACTTGTAGGAATTACAGAAGATGGACACTGGATTAAGGCAGATTCACTGGAAGATGTAAAAAACGGTACATGGAGGGACAAAACTGTATCAGCCCTTCTGCTGCCGGACGCCACGAAGAAGTGCATCCTCCTTATGGACGGAGATTCGGTCCGCGAGGTCAGGGTGGATGTGGTATTCCCTGTGCTTCACGGCTTGTACGGGGAGGACGGTACCATCCAGGGGCTTTTGGAACTGGCTAAGATTCCCTATGTGGGATGCGGGGTTCTTTCTTCCGCAGTGTCCATGGATAAACTGTACACCAAGATTATCGTGGATGACCTGGGAGTCCGCCAGGCAGCATACGAGGCAGTGTACAGGGAACAGCTTGTGCATATGGAATCGGTGGTGGAACGGGTGGAGAAGCATTTTTCCTATCCCGTATTTATTAAGCCGTCCAATGCAGGCTCCTCCAGGGGCGTGACAAAGGCGGATGACCGCCAGGCCCTGGAAGCAGGACTGTCAGAGGCAGCCCGTCATGACCGCAAGATATTGGTAGAGGAAACCATCATAGGCAGAGAGATTGAGTGCGCTGTATTCGGAGGCGGACTTAAGGAGGTGGTGGCATCCGGGGTAGGAGAGATACTGGCCGCTGCAGAGTTTTATGACTTTGAAGCCAAGTATTATAACGAAGAATCCAGGACAGTGACGGATCCGGAGCTGCCGGCAGGGGCGGCAGAGAGAGTCCGGCAGGCCGCCATGGACATATTCCGTGCAGTGGACGGCTATGGGCTGGCCAGAGTGGATTTCTTTGTAAAGGATGACGGAGAAGTGGTATTCAATGAGATTAATACCATGCCAGGTTTTACCGCCATCAGTATGTATCCCATGCTGTGGGAAGCCAGAGGGATCACAAAGGACCAGCTGGTGGATATGCTGATGGCCCATGGGATGGAACGATACACTTAAGGGAAAGAGGAAGGAATATGACAAAAGACGTGCTGATTACAATCAGTGGCATCCAGATGATAGACGAAGAGGACTCCGATGTGGAGATGATAGTAAGGGGAGATTATTATCAGAAGAATGGAAAGCATTACATCCTCTACGAAGAGATGATGGAAGGCTTTACAGGTAAGGTCAAGAACGTAATCAAGATATCCCCTTCCGGAATGGACATAATTAAAAAGGGAATCGCCAACACCCACATGCAGTTTGAGAAGAACAAGAAGAATCTTTCATGCTACACCACTCCCCTGGGCGATATGGTGGTAGGCATACAGGCCAACCGGATTAAAATAAATGAAGAACCGGACAGCCTGCTGGTGAATGTGGATTATTCCCTGGATATCAATTATGAGCATCTGTCCGATTGCAGCATCCGCCTGGATGTCCAGTCCTGTCCGCAGTGACAGGGTACAGGGTACGCAGTACACAGAGAGCAGTAAAAGAAAAATATAAAAAAGAAGCGGCGCAGCTGCCGCTTCTTTTTATTTCTTATCTTTCTTATTCCTTTTAAATCTTGCGAAGAATCCCTTCTTCTTTGGCGGAGTCGGAATCGCGCCGCCTCTCACACTTTTGATCTCAGTGATGTAGATACCGCTGATGACAACCTTGGCCTCGGTCTTCACCGGCAGAGAGTCAAATACGCGCCCGTCTGCAATAAGGGTCATGACCTTGGGACCAATCTTGGCTTTAACCACAGGGACCTTTGCCCAGCGCATGTACTTTGGCGTCTGGTCAGTCACTGCCTTGGGAAGCCCGGCCTGGGTAATCTTCATCTTCTTCTTGTCAATGACAAGGATGGATGCGGTCTGTGCAGCTGCATCTAACAGCTGCTGCTGTTCCACCTGGCGCTTCTGGAGCTTGTTTCCCAGAAAGTAGAGAACAACCAGGGCAACCAGAGCAATGATTAGAATGACAATCAGTACATTTAAAATAATCTGAGCCATGGGGTTTACCTCCAACCTATGTAATTATAGTACCATTCCCCCCGTTAAATAATCCACAACCCCAGGGGACATTCTATAATAGTATATCATTTTAGAGGATAAATTGCAAGCAAAAATCCTTGACACCTTGACAGGTCTGTGTTATTATGGAGTGTGCACTATTGTGGCGGCGTGGGCTTTTTGCGCCCTCACGTACGGTTTTACGTGGTATGACGCCCAATTACAGAGAACGACAGTGATATTTTGCTGCATCTGGCGTCCGGTTCGGCGGCAGATTGAGATGGAAATATTGCGAACCAAATTAGAAAACAGGGGTGAAACGTCAATGGAGAAAAGCAGAATACGTCCGGTACCGGCCGGGAAAAGCGTAAGAATGAGCTATTCAAGACAGAAAGAAGTTCTTGAAATGCCTAACTTGATTGAGATTCAGAAGGATTCCTATCAGTGGTTCTTAAAAGAAGGACTGAAGGAGGCATTTGATGATATCTCTCCCATAGCGGACTTTGCAGGCCATTTGAGTCTGGAATTCGTTGACTTTACATTGTGTAAGGATGATATAAAGTATACCATCGAAGAGTGTAAAGAACGGGACGCAACTTACGCTGCACCACTTAAGGTAAAGGTAAGACTGTACAATAAAGATAAAGATGAAATGAATGAACACGAGATTTTCATGGGCGATCTGCCCCTGATGACAGATACCGGTTCCTTTGTGATTAACGGTGCTGAGCGTGTTATTGTCAGCCAGCTGGTACGTTCCCCTGGTATCTACTACGGTATTGGCCATGATAAAGTGGGTAAGGAACTGTATACCTGTACTGTTATCCCCAACCGTGGTGCATGGCTGGAGTACGAGACAGACTCCAATGACGTATTTTATGTACGTGTAGACAGGACCCGCAAGGTGCCTGTGACTGTATTGATTCGTGCCCTGGGCTTCGGAACCAATGCGGAAATCCTGGAACTCTTCGGCGAGGAGCCAAAGCTCTTAGCCAGCTTCGGAAAGGACCCCTCCGATAATTACCAGGATGGCCTTCTGGAATTATATAAGAAGATTCGTCCCGGCGAGCCGTTATCTGTTGACAGTGCAGAAAGTCTCCTTAACAGCATGTTCTTTGACCCCAGAAGATATGACCTTGCAAAAGTCGGCAGATATAAATTTAATAAGAAACTGTCCTTTAAGTACCGTCTGAACGGACAGGTACTGGCAGAGGATGTGGTGGATACCGCCACAGGCGAGATTCTGGCAGAGGCAGGCACCAAGCTTGACAAGGAATCTGCCATGAGGATTCAGAACGCGGCAGTTCCCTATGTATGGGTGGACGGTCCTGACAGGAAGCAGAAGGTTCTCTCCAACATGATGGTGGAGCTTTCCGCTTATGTGCCCTTTGACCCGGAGGAAGTGGGCGTTACGGAGTTAGTATATTACCCGGCCCTGGCTTCTATCCTGGAAGAAGCTGGCACCGATGAGGAGTCTCTTAAGGAGGCTGTGCGCAGGAATATCCACGACCTGATTCCAAAGCACATTACAAAGGAAGATATTCTTGCTTCCATTAACTATAATATGCATCTGGAGGAGCAGGTGGGCAACGCAGATGACATCGACCATCTGGGCAACCGCCGTATCCGTGCCGTAGGCGAACTCCTTCAGAACCAGTACCGCATCGGTCTGTCACGTATGGAGCGTGTGGTAAGGGAGCGTATGACCACCCAGGATATGGATGGCATTACTCCCCAGTCCTTAATTAATATCAAGCCCGTGACTGCGGCTGTGAAGGAGTTCTTCGGAAGTTCCCAGCTGTCCCAGTTCATGGACCAGAATAACCCGCTGGCAGAGCTGACCCATAAGCGCCGTCTCTCCGCCCTGGGCCCTGGCGGTCTGTCCAGAGACCGTGCCGGATTCGAGGTGCGAGATGTACACTACACCCACTACGGACGTATGTGCCCTATCGAGACGCCTGAAGGTCCCAACATCGGTCTGATCAACTCTCTGGCAACCTATGCAAGGGTAAATCAGTACGGTTTCATCGAGGCTCCCTACCGCGTGGTGGATAAGACCACGGATCCGTCCAGCCCAAGGGTAACGGATGAGGTGGTGTACCTGACTGCTGACGAGGAAGATAACTTCGTTGTGGCACAGGCAAATGAGGCCCTGGATGAGGAGGGCCACTTCATACACAATAACGTATCCGGACGTTTCCGTACAGAGACATCCGAGTTCCAGAAAAAGACCATTGACCTGATGGACGTTTCTCCTAAGATGGTATTCTCCGTTGCTACGGCCATGATTCCATTCCTGGAGAACGACGATGCCAACCGCGCCCTGATGGGTTCCAACATGCAGCGTCAGGCAGTGCCCCTTCTGACCACAGAAGCCCCTGCCGTGGGTACGGGTATTGAGGCCAAGGCAGCTGTTGACTCCGGCGTATGTGTGGTGGCTAAGAACGCGGGCGTGGTAGAGCGCTCTGCTTCCAATGAAATCATTATCCGCAGGGACAGCGACGGCAACCGCGATGTGTACCATCTGACCAAATTTAAGAGAAGCAACCAGAGCAACTGTTACAACCAGAAGCCAATCGTATATAAGAATGACCATGTGGAAGCCGGCGAGGTAATCGCAGACGGCCCATCCACCTCCAACGGTGAGATTGCCCTTGGAAAGAACCCCCTTATCGGATTCATGACATGGGAAGGCTACAATTACGAGGATGCGGTCCTGTTATCCGAGCGCCTGGTTCAGGAGGATGTATATACCTCTGTCCACATTGAGGAGTATGAGGCAGAAGCCCGCGATACCAAGCTGGGACCGGAAGAGATTACCCGCGATGTGCCGGGCGTGGGCGAGGATGCCCTGAAAGACCTGGATGAGCGCGGCATCATCCGCATCGGCGCGGAGGTCCGTGCGGGAGATATCCTGGTAGGAAAGGTAACTCCTAAGGGCGAGACCGAGCTGACCGCGGAGGAGCGCCTGCTGCGCGCCATCTTCGGCGAGAAGGCCAGGGAAGTCCGCGACACCTCCCTTAAGGTGCCTCACGGCGCATACGGCATCATCGTGGATGCCAAGGTATTTACCAGGGAGAACGGAGACGAGCTGTCACCGGGCGTAAACCAGACAGTCCGCATCTACATTGCCCAGAAGCGTAAGATTTCTGTGGGCGATAAGATGGCCGGACGTCACGGCAACAAGGGTGTTGTTTCCCGCGTGCTTCCTGTTGAGGATATGCCTTTCCTGCCCAACGGACGCCCTCTTGACATCGTGCTTAACCCTCTGGGCGTGCCTTCCCGTATGAACATCGGACAGGTGCTGGAGATCCACTTAAGCCTTGCAGCCAAGGCCCTGGGCTTCAACGTATCCACCCCGATTTTCGACGGCGCAAACGAGAACGACATTATGGATACCCTGGAAGTGGCCAACGATTATGTGAACCTGTCCTGGGATGAATTTAAAGCTAAATACGAAGACCTGCTGAAGCCTTCTGTTATCGACTACCTGGGCGCCCATTTGGAGCACAGGGAGCTTTGGAAGGGTGTGCCCATCAGCCGTGACGGTAAGGTCCGCCTGAGAGACGGACGTACCGGCGAGTACTTTGACGGCGCTGTTACCATCGGACACATGCACTACCTGAAGCTGCACCATCTGGTTGACGATAAGATCCATGCGCGTTCAACCGGCCCTTACTCCCTGGTTACACAGCAGCCTCTGGGCGGTAAGGCCCAGTTCGGCGGACAGCGTTTCGGAGAGATGGAGGTTTGGGCACTGGAGGCATATGGCGCTTCCTATACCCTGCAGGAAATCATGACCGTTAAGTCGGACGACGTTGTGGGCCGTGTGAAGACCTACGAAGCCATCATCAAGGGAGAGAATATCCCTGAGCCGGGCGTACCGGAGTCCTTTAAGGTGCTCCTTAAGGAGATGCAGTCCCTGGGCCTGGATGTACAGGTACTGAGGGATGACGGCACCGAGGTCGAGATGAATGAGAATATTGATTACGGCGATACAGAGCTGCGCGCCATGTTAGAGGGCGAGCGCCGCTTCGAGGAGAAGGAATCCTATGCACAGTTTGGCTATCAGGAACAGGAATTCAAGGATAGCGAGCTGGTAGCTGTGGAGGAGGAAGAAGAAGTAAGCGCCGATGATTACACCGAAGAGGCTGATGACGAGGATGATTTGTTCCTGGATGAAGCTGCTGACGGTGAAGACGAAGAATAGAAGGGAGTAAATGCTCATGCCAGAAACTAATGAAACTTATCATCCAATGACATTTGATGCCATTAAGATTGGTCTGGCCTCCCCTGATAAGATTCTGGAGTGGTCCCATGGCGAGGTGAAGAAGCCGGAGACCATCAACTACAGGACACTTAAGCCCGAGAAGGACGGTCTGTTCTGTGAGAGAATCTTCGGGCCTAGTAAGGACTGGGAGTGTCATTGCGGTAAATATAAAAAGATTCGTTATAAAGGTGTTATCTGCGACCGCTGCGGCGTAGAAGTGACAAAGGCAAGTGTCCGTAGAGAGCGTATGGGCCACATCAAGCTGGCTGCTCCCGTATCCCATATATGGTATTTTAAGGGAATTCCCAGCCGTATGGGTCTGATTCTGGACATCTCCCCCAGGACGCTGGAGAAGGTGCTGTACTTTGCATCCTATATTGTTCTGGATCCGGGTTCCACCAGCCTGCAGTATAAGCAGGTCCTGTCTGAGAAGGAGTACAGGGAGGAAGTGGAGAAGTACGGCGGCACCGGCGGTTTCCGCGTGGGAATGGGCGCTGAGGCCATCCAGGAGCTGCTGAGGGCCATTAATCTGGAAAAGGATTCCGCAGACCTCAGAAGGGCGCTGGCGGATTCCACTGGACAGAAGCGCGCCAGAATTATCAAGAGGCTGGAGGTAGTGGAGGCATTCCTTACCTCAGGCAACCGTCCTGAGTGGATGATTATGGATGTGATTCCTGTTATCCCCCCGGATATCCGTCCCATGGTACAGCTGGACGGCGGACGTTTCGCCACCTCTGATTTAAATGACTTATACAGAAGAATCATCAACAGGAACAACCGTCTGGCAAGACTGCTGGAGCTGGGCGCTCCTGACATCATTGTCCGCAACGAAAAGCGTATGCTTCAGGAGGCAGTGGATGCCCTGATTGACAACGGACGCCGCGGCAGGCCTGTGACCGGCCCGGGCAACAGAGCCCTTAAGTCCCTTTCCGATATGTTAAAGGGTAAGCAGGGACGTTTCCGTCAGAACCTGCTTGGAAAGCGTGTGGACTATTCCGGACGTTCCGTTATCGTGGTTGGACCTGAACTTAAGATATATCAGTGCGGTCTTCCTAAGGAAATGGCCATTGAGCTGTTTAAGCCCTTTGTTATGAAGGAGTTGGTTTCCAACGGAACCGCCCACAATATAAAGAATGCCAAGAAGATGGTAGAGAGACTGCAGCCGGAGGTATGGGATGTGCTGGAGGATGTTATCAAAGAGCATCCTGTTATGCTGAACCGTGCCCCTACCCTGCACAGACTGGGTATCCAGGCCTTTGAGCCTATCCTGGTAGAGGGTAAGGCCATCAAGCTGCATCCTCTGGTGTGCACGGCCTTCAACGCTGACTTCGACGGTGACCAGATGGCTGTCCATCTGCCGCTGTCCGTAGAGGCCCAGGCAGAGTGCCGTTTCCTGCTTTTAAGCCCTAACAACCTGTTAAAGCCTTCTGACGGCGGTCCTGTGGCTGTTCCTTCCCAGGATATGGTGCTTGGTATCTATTACCTGACCCAGGAGCGTCCGGGAGCAAAGGGCGAGGGAATGGTATTTAAGAGCGTCAACGAGGCGATCCTGGCATATGAGAACCAGGAGGCAACTCTTCATTCACGGGTTAAGGTAAGGGTCAGCAAGGCCATGTCCGACGGCACGGTGAAGACAGGAACCATTGACTCCACTATCGGACGTTTCATTTTCAATGAAATCATTCCTCAGGATCTGGGATTTGTGGACAGAAGCATTCCGGAGAACGAGCTGAAGCTGGAAGTGGATTTCCACGTTGCCAAAAAGCAGTTAAAGCAGATTCTTGAGAAGGTCATTAACGTACACGGCGCAACCCAGACAGCCGTTACCCTGGATGATATCAAGGCCATTGGTTATAAATATTCCACCAGGGCGGCCATGACCGTTTCTATTTCCGATATGACCGTGCCTGAGAGCAAACCCAAGCTGATTGAGGAAGCACAGGCAACTGTGGACCGCATTGCGAAAAACTACCGCCGCGGACTTATCACTGAGGAAGAGCGCTACAAAGAGGTTATCGAGACATGGAAGACCACCGATGATCAGCTGACACATGACCTGCTGACCGGCCTGGATAAGTACAACAACATCTACATGATGGCTGACTCCGGAGCCCGTGGTTCTGATAAGCAGATCAAGCAGCTGGCAGGTATGCGAGGACTGATGGCGGATACCACCGGTCATACCATTGAGCTTCCTATCAAATCCAACTTCCGTGAGGGACTGGACGTATTGGAGTACTTTATCTCAGCTCATGGAGCGCGTAAAGGTCTGTCCGATACGGCTCTGCGTACGGCTGACTCAGGTTACCTGACCAGACGTCTGGTAGACGTATCACAGGATTTGATTATCCGTGAAGTGGACTGCTGCGAGGGCAGGGATATCCCATTTATGGAAATCAAGGCCTTTATGGATGGAAATGAAGTCATCGAGGACCTGGAAGAGAGAATCACAGGACGCTATATCGCTGAGACCATCACTGACCCGGATACAGGAGAGGTTGTGGTTAAGGCTAACCATATGTGTACACCGAAGCGCGCCGCAGCTGTTATGAAGGTGCTGAATAAGACAGGACGCAAGTCTGTGAAGATTCGTACCGTCCTCAGCTGTAAGTCCCATATCGGTGTGTGCGCCAAGTGTTACGGCGCCAACATGGCAACAGGCCAGCCTGTACAGGTGGGCGAGGCTGTCGGTATCATCGCGGCACAGTCCATCGGTGAGCCTGGTACACAGCTTACCATGCGTACGTTCCATACGGGCGGCGTGGCCGGCGGCGACATCACACAGGGTCTTCCCCGTGTGGAGGAGCTTTTTGAGGCCCGTAAGCCAAAGGGTCTTGCCATCATTACCGAGTTTGGCGGCGTGGTGCAGATTAAGGATACCAAGAAGAAGCGCGAGATTACGGTAACCGACAATGAGACCGGCAATGCCAAGACCTATCTGATTCCTTACGGTTCCAGAATCAAGGTACTGGACGGCCAGGTGCTGGAAGCCGGCGATGAGCTGACAGAAGGCAGCATCAACCCCCACGATATCCTGAAAATCAAGGGGGTCCGTGCGGTGCAGGATTACATGCTCCAGGAAGTACAGCGTGTATACCGCCTCCAGGGTGTGGAAATCAACGATAAGCATATTGAGATGATTGTTCACCAGATGCTTAAGAAAATCAAGATCGAGGAGAGCGGCGACAGCGATGTGCTGCCGGGCGTATCCATGGATGTTCTGGATTACAACGAGATGAACGAGGCTCTGATTGCCGACGGCAAGAAGCCCGCAGAAGGCAGACAGGTCATGCTGGGTATCACCAAGGCATCCCTGGCAACAGATTCCTTCTTGTCAGCCGCATCCTTCCAGGAGACCACCAAGGTCCTGACCGAGGCAGCCATCAACGGCAAGGTTGACCATCTGATTGGCCTGAAGGAGAACGTTATCATCGGTAAGCCGATTCCGGCAGGTACCGGCATGAAGCGTTACCGCAAGGTGAAGCTGGACACAGACGATTTGATTTCAGATGAAATCCTGCTGTCTGATGACGATGAACTGGTGCTTTCTTCCGAGGATGAGAGCAGCAGCGGACTCACAGAGGACAATGTTGCAGAGGAAGTTCTGGGAATGGACGATATGGCTGATGTGGATGAAGAGGACGATGCAGTAGAGGAAGAATAGACCGAGACCATAGAAACGATAGAGACCATATAGTAATCATGCTCCGGGAAGGAACAGCGTATGTTTCTTCCCGGAGTTTTTTTGCGGATGGACATGGGGCGTATATGATACGTACATGATACGTACATGGGACGGTAAGATAAAAGGCACGTGAAAAGATCAAGTTAGTCCGAGCCGGTTCAGGTATGTAATCATAGAGGAACGGTACCGGAGAAAAATGGTACCAGAGAAAAATGATACCAGAGAAAAATGATATAAATATATAT
>ERZ1504303.425-NODE-425-length-10377-cov-3.976846_pt1 | contig 10377 bp, 8 predicted proteins | sample MGYA00571862_ERZ1504303 | MGnify/ENA primary metagenome ERZ1504303 (study PRJEB39906, sample SAMEA3182079) | gut metagenome | biome: human; feature: gut; material: Stool; isolation source: human stools | place: Canada | collected 2012-11-20 ... | reverse complement strand
AGCTGCTGGCGCTGTATATGAGTTTTGAGCATGTACACCGGGATGATATGGGGGAATACTCCCGGCAGGAAATTTATAAGCTCATCACCTGTTCCATTGACATAGACAATAAGATGGTCATGGACCTGTGGAAGGATTACTGCAGGGAATACCGTGACGTGACGGAACTGGAGTTTCCTTACAGCCCGGGAGAGGACCTGTATGATTTGGAGAGCTACTATAAGATGCTGGATCTTTATTTCCAGTTCTCCAGAAAGGTGGGGCTTCCTGTTCAGGCCGAGAACCTGGCCGAGGAGAGACGCAGCACAGAGGAGGAAATCAGCCGTATTTTAAGGACAGAATGTGCCAGCTACACCCGTAAATGTTCAGCCTGCGGGAAGGAGCTGTCATGGGATTATCCGTTCTCCATCTGCGAACGGTGTTTTGAGAGGGGTAAGATAAGCCGGGGACATAACCGCTCAGGGCGGAGGCGCGCGGCAGGAAACAGAGTATGAAACAAGTGGACAACAAAGGAGGAAAACAATGGAAAATCAACGCATCATTCAAGTAGAGGACAAGGTACCCTTTAACCTGTTGGTACCCCTCAGCATCCAGCACATGTTCGCCATGTTCGGCGCATCCATCCTGGTGCCGTTTATATTTGGCATAAACCCGGCTGTGGTGCTGTTTATGAACGGTGTGGGCACCCTGCTTTTTATCGGAGTGACAAAGGGAAAGGCCCCGGCCTATCTGGGATCCAGCTTTGCATTTCTGGCGCCGGCAGGCGTGGTCATCAGTAATTTCGGATATGAATATGCCCTGGGTGGATTCGTGGCAGTGGGGTTCTGCGGTTGTATCCTGGCCTTTATTGTATATAAATTCGGGACAGAATGGATTGAGGTGGTCCTTCCGCCGGCAGCCATGGGCCCGGTGGTGGCGCTCATAGGACTGGAGCTCTCCGGTTCAGCTGCCAGCAATGCAGGGCTTCTGGACGAGGTGCTGGACCCCAGAAAGACAATCGTGTTTGTTCTTACCCTGGGAACTGCTGTATTTGGTTCCATCCTGTTCAGAAAGTTCTTCTCGGTTATCCCTATCCTCATAGCGGTCATTGTGGGCTACGCGTCTGCCCTTGCCGCGGGTATCGTGGATTTTGCCGAGGTGGCAGCGGCTCCTGTTTTTGCCCTGCCTAATTTCAGCACGCCTAAGTTTAATCTGGAGGCTATCATGATTATCCTTCCGGTGCTCCTGGTCATCACCTCTGAGCACATCGGACACCAGGTGGTCACCAGCAAGATTGTGGGAAGGGATCTGTTAAAGGATCCGGGTCTTCACCGTTCCCTGTTCGGAGATAATTTTTCCACCATGATATCAGGACTGATAGGCTCTGTGCCCACCACCACCTATGGAGAGAATATCGGCGTCATGGCAATCACCCGTGTGTACAGCGTGCGCGTGATTGCGGGAGCGGCCGTGCTGTCCATTGTGTGCTCCTTTATCGGCAAGTTCTCCACTCTTATCAGCACCATACCCGGTCCTGTTATCGGCGGTATTTCCTTCCTGCTTTACGGTATGATTGGTACCTCAGGTCTGCGTATTCTGGTGGATTCCAGGGTGGATTACGGAAATTCCAGAAATCTGGCCCTTACCTCAGTCATATTTGTCACGGGTCTGTCGGGAATTGCCGTGAAGTTTGGAAATGTGCAGCTTACCGGTATGGTGCTGGCCTGCGTGGTAGGCATGATTTTAAGTCTGGTATTTTATGTTCTGGATTACTTTAAGCTTACCAATGATCAGTAGATTCAGGCTAAAAAATGTTTGACATCTGCGGGAAAACTTGTATAATATCTAGTAAGCTGAATCTTAAACAGCAGCCTGTCTGCTGGGGTATTCTGAGCCGTACTATACTCAGGATGGGGATTGAAATAAACCGTTGAAGCGGAGATCAAACCGTAGAGGGCGTTCACAGAGAGCAGGGGATGGTGGAATCCCTGTAACAGGCCGGCCGGCAAATGGACCGCTGAGGGAAAGGGGAAAGGGGAAAGGCCGTCAGCTGACAGCTTACGCGCCAAGTATCCGGACCGCAGGCCTGCGTTAAGGGCAGAGCATGTACCGTACCGTTGTACCGCGCATGTTTGAGAGCGTATTAAAAAGTTAAGGTGGCATCACAGGCATTTTGGGATTCAGGCCTGTCCTTTCTTGAAAGGACAGGCCTTTTTGCGTATAATGATACCAAAACATAACAGAATGTATGGGATCAGAAGGGGCTAAAGCCTGTCTGAACGTATATCTGACAAACAAAACACGGTTGGGAAGGAGAAGGGGAATGTCCAAATCATTTTTAATGGGAAATGAGGCAATCGGCCTGGGCGCTGTCCGGGCAGGAGTTAAGGTGGCTTCCGGTTATCCGGGTACACCCTCGACGGAAGTACTGGAGACGGTGGCCAAGCATAATCCCGGAGATATCTATGTAGAGTGGTCTGTCAATGAAAAGGCAGGTATGGAGGTGGCGGCCGCGGCTGCATACACCGGAGCCAGGACCATGGTCACCATGAAGCAGGTAGGGCTGAATGTGGCTTCAGACCCTCTGATGAGCCTGGCTTATGTGGGGGTAAAGGGAGGCATGGTGGTAGTGGTGGCCGACGATCCGGGGCCCATATCTTCCCAGACAGAACAGGATACACGCAGGTTCGGCCAGTTTTCCAAGCTGCCGGTATTTGATCCCAGCTCTCCGGAAGAGGCATACGAGATGATTAAGGATGCCTTTGAATATTCTGAGAAATATCATACTCCTGTGTTGTTCCGCCCTACCACAAGGCTATGCCACGGATGCGCCAGCGTGGAGCTTAAGGAACGGGTCAAGCTTCCGGCGCCAGAGGGTTTTGTCAAGGATTCCGGCAAATGGGTCATTTTCCCCAGGCTGTCCCATGCAAACCACAGGATGATTGAGGCGCGCAATCCCATTATAGGGGAGGACTTTTCAAGCTACAGGTTCAACCTGCTGCATAGGGAAGAGGGAAACACGGTCAAGGGCATCATCACTCATGGCATCAGCTATGAGTTTGTCATGGAAGCCCTGAACGGATACAGAGGAGCAAGGGTGCTTAAGGTATCCACCCCCAATCCCATGCCTGAGCGTCTGCTTCTGGAATTCGCAGAAGGACTGGACCAGGTGATGGCTGTGGAGGAACTGGATCCGGTTCTGGAACAGGAGCTGCTGCTTCTTAGCGGCAGGCACCATCTGCCTCTGGAAGTAAAGGGCAAGCTTACAGGGGAAGTGCAGACCGCCGGTGAAAACTCCGTGGAGTCTGTCAGAAGGGTTCTGGAAGAGTATCTGGGAGAAGCCTATATCCGGTATCTGGAAGGACTGGAAGGCGGTGCAGCGGAGCCGGAAGCAGCCCTGCCGGTTCCGCCGCTGCCGGTGCGTCCGCCGGTACTCTGTGCCGGATGTCCCCACCGGGCATCCTTCTACGCGGTAAAGAGAGCCATGGAGAAGTTAAATGAAGGCCTGGGGGAGGGCGCGGCGCCCATAGAGGGAGTTTACTGCGGCGATATCGGCTGCTATACTCTGGGCAATGCAAAGCCTCTGGATATGGTGGACACCTGCCTGTGCATGGGCGCCGGGATTACCATGGCCCAGGGGCTGCAGCGGGTGGAGCCGGACAAACGGTATTTTTCCTTTGTGGGAGATTCCACCTTCTTTGCCTCCGGTCTCACAGGTATTGTCAATGCGGTATACAATGAGGCCAGCCTGACCCTGTGCATCCTGGACAACTCCACCACGGCCATGACAGGCCACCAGCCCCATCCGGGTACAGGCCGCACCATGATGGGAAATGTAGTGGAGAAAGTGGACATTACAAAGGTGCTGGAGGGCATTGGCGTAAAGAATACCGTTACAGTGGACGCGCTGGATTTAAATGCGTGTGTGGACGCCGTGCTTAAGCTGTCCGCCATGAAGGGCGTGAAAGCCATTATTTTCAAGTCCCCCTGTGCGGCTATCATAAAAAGCTTCCGGACGTGCAGGATTGCGGAGGACAGATGTGTGAACTGCCGGACCTGCATCAATGAGATTGGCTGTCCCGCATTGGTGCTGGACGGGGATATGGTGCGCATAGACAGCGGCCTGTGCACCGGATGCGGCCTGTGCAGCCAGATCTGTTCCGTAGACGCCATTGAAACGGTTAAATAGTCCTGCTTCAGACGGACAGGACAGGGAAGATGCTTGGAGAGCGAGGTATATAAGATGACAAAAAATGTATTGCTGTGCGGAGTGGGCGGTCAGGGCACTGTCCTGGCATCCCGTCTCATAGCCCTGGCGGCCATGGAGAAGGGAATGGAGGCCAGGGGAGCTGAAACCATCGGCATGGCCCAGAGGGGCGGAAGCGTGGTGAGTCATGTGCGTATCGGTGAGGAGATATATTCTCCGCTGATACCCCACGGCGGGGCAGACGTGATCATCGGCTTTGAACCGGCAGAGGCTGTCCGGTGCCTGCCTTACCTGAAAAAGGGCGGCTGTGTGGTGGTATCCCCGGCCCCCATACGGCCGGTGACAGCTTCCCTGACAGGAGGTGCCTACACGGGCCGGGAGATGATGGAATACCTGGAACATGCCGGGGAGAACCTGGTGGTGGTGGATGCAGCGTCCATTGGCATGGAGTGCGGTTCCCCGAAGGTGATGAATGTGGCCCTGCTGGGAGCAGCCATTGCCAGCGGACTGATAGGAATTTCCCTGGAGGAGATGGAGGCAGCCATTGAAAAAAGAGTGCCGGAAAAGTTTAAGGACATGAATATGAAGGCCCTGAAGCTGGGCGCGGCAGCCAGCGCCATGATAAGATAAACGGAGGATTAACCAGATGAAGATGAAAGAATCCCAGTTCCTTCTCATTAAGGAACAGCTCAAGAAACTGACAGCCAAGGAGTGCTTTTACAAGCATAAGCTGGAAGGCGTCAATGTGAATCAGATACAGTCCCAGGAGGATTTCGAGAAGCTCCCTTTTACCTGGAAGGGTGATTTGAGGGAAGCCTATCCTCTGGGCCTGATGGCTGCTCCGGAAGAGAAAATCGTGCGTATTCATTCTTCCTCAGGCACCACCGGAACACCGGTCATCATTCCCTATACCCAGAAGGATGTGGATGACTGGGCTCTGATGTTTGCGCGCTGCTATGAGATGGCGGGCATCACAAACCTGGACCGTATCCAGATTACGCCGGGATATGGTCTGTGGACAGCCGGAATCGGTTTCCAGCTGGGAGCGGAGCGTCTGGGCGCGATGACCGTTCCCATGGGACCCGGCAACACGGATAAGCAGCTGCGCATGATGATGGATATGAAGTCCACGGTCCTGTGCGCCACGTCCTCCTATGCTCTTTTGCTGGCGGAGGAGATTGCCAAGAGAGGCATTGGAGAGCGCATCCATCTGAAAAAGGGTGTTATCGGTTCCGAGCGCTGGGGCGAGAAGATGAGGAACAGGATAGCGGCTGAGCTGGGAGTGGATCTGTTCGACATTTACGGCCTTACGGAGGTGTACGGGCCGGGAATTGCCATTAACTGCGAGAAACAGGGAGCCATGCACTACTGGGATGACTACATATATATCGAGATTGTGGACCCCAAGACAGGTGAGGTGCTGCCTGACGGCGAGGTGGGAGAAATTGTCATCACTACCCTGAAAAAGGAAGGTGCTCCCCTGATTCGCTACCGCACTCACGACCTGTCCAGAATCGTGCCGGGAGACTGTCCCTGCGGTTCGCCTTATCCCAGAATCGGCACCCTCATTGGGCGTACCGACGATATGGTCAAGGTAAAGGGCGTGAACATATTCCCAAGCCAGATAGAGGAGCTTTTAAGCTCCATAGAAGGTGCCTCCAGCGAATACCAGGTCATGGTGGACCACCTGATGGGCAAGGATGTGCTGACCTTATTTGTGGAGACAAATCCATCCATTAACAAATACGCCCTGGAAATCGAAATCCAGAATCAGTTTAAGGGGCGGATTGGCCTGACTCCTGTGGTGAAGCTGGTGGAGCTGGGCGAGCTTCCAAGAAGCGAGAAGAAGTCTACCCGTGTATTTGACAACCGGTATTAAGGCAGTCATGGAGGTTTAAACTGGCTGCAAAGGCCGCACCAGCACTTCCCTGGCATTTTGGGGCCTGAGGGCGATGACCGTGTCCTGTATCTGGTAGGCGGACATGCGGCCGCGCCTCCCCTTCAGAATACAGGTCACCAGTGCCGGGGCTGTAAAACCCAGCTCTTCCAGCCGCAGCGACATAGGCGGTTCGCTGATAACCCAGACGATTTCGGCCCGTTCTCCCGGTTTCAGTTCATGTAGCGGATAGACCATAGTGAATCACCGTTCAGGTTTGTTATGATATTATATGCAGAGTACGTATCTGTGGGAATAAAAGGAGGGTTGTCACACTTTTGGCCCAGCCCCGTATAATAAAGTACAACCTAGATGAAAGGAGATTAACACTATGAATTATAATAATTGTAATGGTTGGAATGAATATGCAGGAACTTATGAGGGAGCTTATTATGCAGGGGATGCAGCGTTTGCCAGAACGGCCGCTGCAGGCGGAAACTGCGGAAGTACTGCGGCCGCAGCCGCAGCAGGCACTGCCGGGTCATGCGGCGGAACAGGCCGGACCTGCGATTTATACTGGCAGGGCTATATGGCAGGGTTCTATGCCAATAACAGATGTAATCAGTCGGCTGAGGCAAGGACGGCTGCCCAGGCAGCAGACCGGACCGCTGCGGCTTCAAACTGCCGCTGCTCCTGCAATAACTGCAATAATTGCGGTAGTTGGAACACTTGCGGCAACTGCGGCAACTGCCGCTCTTAAAAACTGCCGCTCTTAAAATAACTGCCGCTCTTAAAATACCTGAAGTTTGGGGATTATATTATTCAACATGAATGCTGAAACGGCCAGGGCTTCCCAAAGGGAGGCCCTGGCCCGGAGCGTTAAAAGGGTATATTGCGGCATGTTCTAATCCAGAATGACCTTTACCGGTGAATCCACAATCATGGTATCGGGTGTTACGAGACAGTCATATGCCAGCACATGGACGCCGGCTTCACGGGCCTGCCTGAGCGCGTCCCCAAAGGCCGGATGGGTCATGTCATTGGGGGTAAAGCCACGGATGCCCTTCATCTGGATGACAAACAGGACATAAGCCTCATAACCTTCCTCATGGGCCCTTATAAGGCCCTTTAAGTGTTTGATGCCCCGTTCCGTGGGCGCGTCAGGAAACATGGCCACACCGTTTTCCTCCAGGGTTACGCCTTTGACTTCCATAAAGGCCGGGGACACTGCCTTTGTATCCCGGTCTCTCAGGGAGAATGCCAGGTCAAACCGTGAGTCGCCGTGGGTGACCTCCCGCCGTATGTCACAGGGTACATAAGGTCCAAGATGGGAAAAGGGGGAGCCGGCTTTTTCCGCACAGCCGCAGCTGTCCATGCTGCCGTCCAGTGAGGTCAGCCACTCCCATGCAGCCTTGTTGGGGGCCTGGGAGTCCATATTGATGAACAGATCATTTTTATATACGCCAATCAGGTCATACTCGGTCTTTCTTCCGGAAACGGCTGCGTCCGGATGGAATTCCAGTATAACCGCGGCTCCGGGAATCAGAAGCTCCCGGCACCGGCCGGTGTTTTTTACATGGCATACCACTGTTCTGTTCCCTGTCTTTACATGGGCGATAAAGCGGTTGGGCCGGCTTACAAAGGTTCCGGCAACTATGTGTTCATAGGTCATGATAATGTTCCTCCCGGGCTTATTGGGCCTGTACGGATACCGCGGCTGATGAGGCCCGGCCGGTATGGGGACAGGCTGTATCAGTATACCAGATAAAGGGCGGAAAAGGAAGGTATCCGTGTTTGCAGTTGCGTCTGTCCGGGAAATATGTTAATATTTTGGTAACATTACTAATTGAGAATTTCAAAAGCGAGGAAAAAGAGTATGGGATTAACCTATCAGAGTACAAGAGGCGGTGAAAAGGAAGTGACAGCTTCCATGGCCATCTTACAGGGCCTTGCAAAGGACGGCGGCCTGTTCATGCCGTCCTGTATTCCGCAGCTGGATGTGCCCCTTGAAAAGCTGGCGTCCATGACATACCAGGAAACAGCGTATGAGGTCATGAAGCTGTTCCTGACAGATTATACGGAAAAGGAACTTAAGGACTGTATCGCCAGGGCCTATGACAGCAAGTTTGATACAGAGGAGATAGCGCCTCTGGCAAAGGCTGACGGGGCATATTATCTTGAACTGTACCATGGAAGCACCATAGCATTCAAGGACATGGCTCTGTCCATCCTGCCGCACCTTATGACGACAGCGGCCAGGAAGAACCATGTGGACCGGGAAATCGTCATTCTCACGGCCACATCCGGGGATACGGGCAAGGCGGCCATGGCCGGATTTGCAGATGTGCCCGGCACACGGATCATTGTATTCTATCCCAAGGACGGAGTCAGCAAGGTCCAGGAGCTTCAGATGCGCACCCAGAAAGGGGACAACACCTCTGTGGTGGCAATCCACGGCAATTTTGATGACGCTCAGACCGGCGTGAAGAAAATGTTCGGGGACAAGGACCTGGAAGCAGAGCTTATGGGAAAGGGGTTCCAGTTTTCCTCGGCAAATTCCATTAACATTGGCCGTCTGGTTCCTCAGATTGTATACTATGTATATGCTTATGCCAAACTGTTAGAAGCAGGAGAGATAGAGAAGGGCGAGAATATCAATGTGGTGGTGCCCACAGGTAATTTCGGCAACATCCTGGCAGCCTATTTTGCCAAGCGTATGGGACTTCCTGTAAAGACTCTGGTATGCGCCTCCAATGACAATAAAGTCTTGTATGACTTTTTTACCACAGGAATTTATGACAGGAAAAGAGAGTTTATCCTCACCAATTCACCGTCCATGGATATCCTTATATCCAGCAATCTGGAGCGCCTCATCTACATGAGTACAGGATGTGACGCCCTTGCAAGCGGAAACCTGATGCGGGGGCTTTCCCAGGAAGGAAGATATGAGGTTACGCCTGAAATGCGCGCCTTCATGTCTGATTTTGTGGGAGGTTTTGCCACCCAGGAACAGAACGCTGCCACCATCAAAAAACTGTTTGATGATACGGGCTATCTCATTGACACCCATACAGGCGTTGCGGCTTCTGTATATGGAAATTACAGGAAGGAAAGCGGGGATGACACAAAGACAGTCATAGCGTCCACTGCCAGTCCGTATAAATTCTCCCACAGTGTCATGGAAGCCATTGCAGGCAGAGAAGGACTGGAGGGCAAGGATGAATTTGAAATTGTGGATGCGTTAAGCGCCCTGTCCGGCGTCGCTGTTCCCCAGGCTGTGGAGGAAATCCGCCATGCAGCCGTCCGCCATAACAGGGAATGCGGCGTGGATGATATGAAGAACGAGGTAAAGGACATCCTGGGCATCAGCTGATTTAATGAAAAACATCTTCCTTTTTGTTCGCGTATGCGATATAATGGGTGAGATAGTTAATAAAATAACAAAGTTATAAGGAGGTATAATATGTTAGTTTCAGCAAAAGACATGCTTGAAAAAGCAAGGGAAGGCAAGTACGCAGTTGGCCAGTTTAACATCAACAACCTGGAGTGGACCAAGTCCGTACTGCTGACAGCAGAAGAACTGAAATCTCCGGTTATCCTGGGCGTATCCGAGGGCGCACGAAAGTATATGACAGGATTTAAGACAGTTGCTGCCATGGTTGAGGCCATGATGGAAGAACTGAACATCACGGTTCCGGTTGCCCTGCATCTGGACCATGGTACTTACGATGGCTGCTATAAATGTATCAAAGCAGGATTTTCCTCCATCATGTTTGATGGTTCCCACTATCCAATCGAAGAGAACTTCGAGAAGACAAAGGAGCTGGTTAAGGTAGCACATGCCATGGGTCTGTCCCTGGAGGCAGAGGTTGGCTCCATTGGCGGTGAGGAAGACGGCGTGGTAGGCTTAGGCGAGTGCGCTGATCCTCAGGAGTGCAAGGCCATCGCTGATCTGGGAATTGACTTCCTGGCAGCCGGTATCGGCAATATCCACGGAAAATATCCTGAGAACTGGCCGGGCCTGCGCTTCGATGTACTGGAGCAGGTAAAGGCAGCCGTAGGCGACATGCCTCTGGTTCTTCACGGCGGTACAGGTATCCCTGAGGATATGATTAAAAAGGCTATCAGCCTGGGCGTTGCAAAAATCAATGTAAACACAGAGTGCCAGCTGTCCTTCGCAGCAGCCACCAGGGAATACATCGAGGCAGGCAAGGACCTGAAGGGCAAGGGCTTTGACCCAAGAAAGCTTCTGGCTCCGGGCGCTGATGCTATCCGGGCAACTGTTAAGGAAAAGATGGAGCTGTTCGGTTCCGTT
>ERZ1504303.393-NODE-393-length-10606-cov-3.881243_pt1 | contig 10606 bp, 11 predicted proteins | sample MGYA00571862_ERZ1504303 | MGnify/ENA primary metagenome ERZ1504303 (study PRJEB39906, sample SAMEA3182079) | gut metagenome | biome: human; feature: gut; material: Stool; isolation source: human stools | place: Canada | collected 2012-11-20 ... | reverse complement strand
TGTGAAAGCATGAAAAAAGTATTAAGAGGAGGACACGTTTCATGAAAAAAAGATGGATTAGTACCGCGTTGTGTGCAGCAATGGTAGCCGGCTCCCTGGCAGGCTGCGGCTTAAAGAGCCCTGATGCAACCACAGCGGCTCCCGCAGCAACTGAGGCACCTACAGAGGCCGCAAAGGCAGAGGGGGATGCTGCTGAGGAGTCAAAGACAGAAGCAGCTGATACCGAGGCAGCAGCTGATACCAGCGACATGCCTGAGGTTACTCTGGTTATGGCAGAGGTTAACCCGTTAGACACCATTGTGGGACAGACTGATACCAAATTTAAGGAGACTGTTGAGGAACTGTCCGGCGGCAAGATTAAGATTGACCTGCAGGCCAGCGGTGTACTTGGTTCAGAGAACGACGTTCTGGATACCATGCTTGGCGGCGGCGGCACCATTGATATTTCCCGTATTTCCGCATTTGCCCTGACAAGCTACGGCGCTGAGAAGTCCGTGCTTTTGTCCATTCCTTATACATTTGCAAACCGTGACCACTTCTGGAAGTTTGCTGACAGCGAACTGGCTCCTGAATTCCTCATGGAACCTCATGACAACGGACTTGGCGTAAGAGGCCTGTACTACGGCGAGGAAGGCTTCCGTCACTTCTTCACAGTTAAGGAAGTTAAGGGCTTAGACGACTTAAAGGGCATGAAGCTGCGTGTGTCCAATGACCCGATTATGAATGGTATGGTGGAAGGCCTCGGCGCAAGCCCAACGGTTGTTTCCTTTAACGAACTGTACTCCGCACTTCAGACCGGTGTTGTGGACGGTGCTGAGCAGCCAATCGCAAACTACAAGTCCAACGCATTCCAGGAAGTTGCTCCAAACCTGATTCTGGACGGCCATACACTGGGCGCAATCCAGGTTATCATCACAGATGAAGCATGGGATAAGCTGACAGAAGAGCAGCAGAACATCCTGATGGAAGCCGGCAAGGTTGCATCCCAGTTCAACAGAACCATTTCTGAGGAAGCTGAGAACAAGGTGCTTGAGGAATTAAAGGCCGATGGCATCAACGTGGTTGAGGTTCCTGATATCAAGCCATGGCAGGATGCTTGTAAAGGCATCATCGAGTCTTCTACAAAGGACCAGGCTGAACTGTATCAGCAGATTCTTGACATGAACAAATAATAAACGGCAATCAGACAGGCACAGGGCAAATGAATAAACTCTGTGCCTGTAGTTTTTGAAAGGGGAATCAATATGCCTGCAATATTTCAAAAGATTGATAAAATCAGGCCTGCATATGATATGACATACAGGGTTGTACTGTTCCTTTGCAAGCTGCTTCTGGTAGTGGATATCCTTATCACCACCATGGCTGTGGCAGGAAGGTACATTTCGTTCATTCCCGATCCTGCGTGGAGTGAAGAGGTTGTTCTGACCTGCATGTCCTATATGGCAGTGCTTTCGGCAGCTCTTGCCATCAGAAGAGGCGCCCATATCCGCATGACCGCATTTGACCGGTATCTGCCCGCTAAGGTGGTAAAGAGCCTTGATATCATCGCTGACCTGGCAGTACTTGCGCTGGCGGTAATCATGATTACAGTGGGCTGGAAGTATGCAACAGGAATCGGCTCCAAAGGTACCTATGTGAGCATGCCCAAGGTTTCCAGGTTCTGGATGTATTTCCCGGTGCCTCTGGCCGGCGTGGCCATGCTGGTTTTTGAAGTAGAGGCCTTATACAATCATGTTAAGAGTTTCTTTGTAAAGGAGGGGATGGAGTAATGGATGCAAATAGCATGGCAATTCTGGTTTTGCTGGGCAGCTTCTTCCTGATGGTATTCTTACGGTTCCCCATCGCTTATGCGGTGGCGCTTTCATCTGTGTTCTGCCTTTTGTTCCAGGGACATAACCTGACTACCATCTGCCAGCAGATGGTAAAGGGAATCAGCTCCTTCAGCCTGATGGCTGTTCCCTTCTTTATCACCATGGGATGCCTGATGGGTTCCGGCGGTATTTCCGAAAAGCTGATTGCACTGGCCAATGCATGTGTGGGATGGATGCGGGGCGGCATGGCAATGGTTAATATTGTCGCTTCTTATTTCTTTGGCGGTATCTCAGGTTCTGCTTCTGCAGATACGGCTTCTCTTGGTTCCATCCTGATTCCCATGATGGTGGACCAGGGATACGATGACGATTTCTCAACAGCAGTAACCATCACTTCATCCTGTGAGGGACTGCTGGTGCCTCCCAGCCACAATATGGTTATCTATGCCACCACGGCAGGCGGTATCTCCGTGGGAAGCCTTTTCCTGGCAGGATATATACCGGGAGCACTGCTGGCCGTAACGCTGATGATAGGATCCTATATCATTTCCGTTAAGCGTAATTACCCTAAGGGCGAGAAGTTCAGCATCATCAACCTGATTAAGCAGCTGAGTGTTTCCTTCTGGGCTCTGGCAGCTGTGCTGATAGTTGTATTCGGCGTGGTGGGCGGTGTGTTTACGGCCACAGAGTCCGCAGCAGTTGCTGTTATCTACAGCCTGATTGTCAGCGTGTTTATCTACAGGGGACTGGACTGGAAGGGCGTATGGAGAGTCCTGGGAGACAGCGTGGACACCCTGTCCATTGTAATGATTCTCATTGCCACATCCAATATTTTCGGATTCTGCCTGACCCAGCTGCATGTGCCTATCCTGGCCGCCAGCGCAATCACCGGCATGACCAATAACCCCATTATTCTGGCCCTGCTGCTGAACCTGATTCTTCTGGTGCTCGGATGTATCATGGATATGGCGCCAATCATCCTGATTGCAACCCCTATCCTGCTGCCTATCGCCACATCCATTGGTCTGGACCCGATTCAGTTTGGTATCATGGTAGTGCTTAACTGCGGTATCGGACTTCTGACACCTCCTGTTGGCGCTGTTCTGTTCATTGGCTCTGCGGTTTCCAAGGTGCCCATGGAGCGGGTGGTTAAGGCTACGCTTCCATTCTATGTGTGTATGATTATCACCCTGCTGCTGATTACCTTTATTCCGGCTGTCAGCATGTGGCTTCCATCTGTACTGGCCCACTAATAAATGAATACCGGAAAGCAGTTTATCATGTTATAATGAAAGTTCAGAGTGGCGGCCATGTCGCCACTCTGTTAAGATTCAGGACATCCGTACAAGGAGCATATGAATGAGATACAAATACACATACAGGACAACAGCGCGGGATTTATGGCAGCTTTCCATGTATTATATATACGGTTCGCTGGCAGGACTTTGTAATATCATATTTACAGTGGCGGCATTTGCCTTGGGCTTCTCCAGGTGGGACCAGGCCCAGGGGATCGTGAGGTGTCTCATTGTGCTGGGGTGCTGCCTTTTTACAGTTATCCAGCCGCTTATGATTTATGCCAAGGCAAAGAAGCAGGCGGCGGGGATTACCCAGGACACCCAGGTTTCTATTGACGACAACGGGCTTTACATCCGGGTGGGCGATGACACGTCGCAGCTGCCGTGGAAGTCGGTAAAAAGGATATCCAGGAAACCTGCCATGATTATTATATTCAGCGATACCACCCATGGATTTATATTTACAAACCGTGTGCTTGGAAATGAGAAAGAAGAATTTTACCGTTATGCCTCCTCTAAGGTGGAAGGCAGGAATGTGCATAATTAAAGGACAGGCCCTCCTTGACCGGGTCTGGTAACTGGGGTATGATATATGCGAAGGGAGGGACGGCTGCTTGAGAAAAAATGTGATTTACCTCATGGGCTGCGCCGCTGTAATGATTCTGGCCGCGTCCTGTGCAGGCAGAAGCAAGGACAGCACGGCGCAGAAGACAGTTCCGGAGTTCGTCCTGACATATGCTGAGAATCAGGCGGAGGATTATCCCACCACCCAGGGAGCTTATAAATTTGCAGAGCTGGTACATGAACAGACCGGGGGCAGGGTGGAGATACAGGTCAATGCGGGCGGTGTTCTCGGAGACGAGAAAACAGTGATTGAACAGCTTCAGTTTGGCGGGGTGGATTTTGCCAGGGTATCCCTGTCGCCCCTGGCTGAGTTTGTGCCCAAGCTGAATGTACTTCAGATGCCCTATCTGTATACAGGAAGAGAGCACATGTGGAAGGTGTTAGAGGGGCCCATTGGCACGGATTTCATGAATTCCTTCGGCGGTTCCAGCCTGGTGCCGCTGTCCTGGTATGATGCAGGCGCCCGTAATTTCTACAGTACGGCCGGGCCCATTGAGTCCCTGGACGACATGAAGGGGCTTAAAATCAGGGTCCAGGAATCTGAACTGATGATGGATACGATTCAGGCTCTGGGTGCCACGCCGGTGCCCATGGCTTTTGGGGATGTATATTCAGGCCTGCAGACAGGGGAGATAGACGGGGCCGAGAACAACTGGCCTTCCTATGAGTCCACCAGGCATTATGAGGTGGCCAAATATTTCACCCTGGATGAACACACCAGGGTTCCGGAACTCCAGCTGGCAGCCCAGTCCACCTGGGATAAGCTGCCGGAGGAATACAGGAACATTATACGGGATTGTGCACAGAAATCGGCCCTGTATGAGCGTGAACTGTGGGATGAGCGTGAGAAGACCTCAGAGGACAGGGTCAGGAGAGCCGGATGCGTGGTGACGGAGCTGGATGCCAGGGAGAAAGAACGGTTCCAGGAAGCCGCGGCCCCTATGTACGAAAAATACTGTTCTGAATATGTGGATATTATTGACGATATCATGGACGCGGGCAGACAGTGACAGGCTTCAGATTGGACAGGATAGAAATGAATTAGAATATAGAGCAAAAAACAGACCATGGTCCGTGCAGTGGATCCATGGTCTTATTTTGATTGATTTTTTTACAGATAGACTCAGATAAGTGTCAGCCCAGGGGTACGATGGTGACATTATCCCCCGAACCGTTATCAGGAGACGGTGCCTGTGATGCCTGAGTAGGTGATGGTGCCTGCGGCGCCTGAGTGGGAGACGGTGCCTGTGACGACTGAGTAGGCGATGGTGTCTGGGGGTCGGCGGGAGACAGGGCAGCTGTTGTGGCTGCGGTGGATTCTGCGGCTTTAGTGGATTCTGCGGCCTTAGTGGTCTCCTTGGCTTTGGTGGTCTCCTTGGCCTTGGTAGTCTCCTTGGCTTTGGTGGTTTCCTTGGCCTTGGTAGTCTCCTTGGCTTTGGTGGTCTCCTTGGCCTTGGTGGTTTCTTTGGCCTTGGTGCTTTCCTTGGCCTTGCTGGTTTCCTTATCCGTGCCCGAACCTTTGGAGCTGCTGCCGTTAGTGCCGTTGGTGCCGTCTGAAGGGAATTCCTTGTCACGGCCGCTGAGGTCTATGCCGTCTTTTACGCTGAAATAGGAGCTTTTTATGGTATTGCCCGCGTAATCCGCCACAAATACTACAAGGGTCTGAGTATCCATGGGGAAGGTGATCTCTCCGGATTCTTTATTAATATGGCTGGGTTTGACAGTCTTTTCCTCTTCATCCGTGGCATAGACAGCATCAAAGTTAATACCGGACTGGCTGTCCTCCGCTGTAATGGTTAGAATGCCGTTTTCCATCACATAATCTTCCTGTATGGTAGGCGCCATATCGTCCAGGGCTTGAATGGTGTCAGACAGTCTGGCAGACATTCCGTTCCATCCCTTCACATATATCTGCAGGGTTCCGTTGCTGGTCAGGGTGGCAGTGTAGACTCCCTTTTCCTTTTCCATTTCAAGGGGCTGGGATTCCATGGTGACGCTGGTTTCGCGTATGGGGAGAAGGGAACGTATGCGGATGGATATATCCACGCTGCGGTAATCCCTGGTGTCAGATACATCATACTCTATCTTTGGTTTGGATGTGGCCACAATGAATATGACCAGATTGATTAGGATAAAGGGGAGTATGTAGAATACCAGGGTATGCAGTTTTCTGTTATCGTTCCATGAACGTTTATTATAGGTGTTGCGTTTGGTGCTTCTGCCGCGGTTGCCGCCGTAAGAACCGGAAGCACGTTCGCTGCGGGGAGCCGAATATGACGAATGACGATCCATGAATTATCCTCCTTAAGTATTGCGGAAAAAATACTTCTATAGCATATCAGAAATTCTCTTTTCTTACAAGTTTAACTTGGAAAATGGCAAAGATTCCACAGTACCCTTCAAAATGCAGCCTGAATATGTTATGATAGGTATGATTCCTGACATCAAAGGGAGAGGTACATAAGGAATATAAATAGTGCTATCACAGAAGGAGTAAGACCTATGATTGGAGAAGCGGCTGCGTTTGCAGATAAAGCCCACAAGGGAGCTTTCAGAAAGGGCACGAAGATTCCGTACATCACGCATCCCATGGAGACGGCAGTGATTGTGTCCGCCTTTACGGATGATGAGGAAATTATTGCGGCAGCGCTGCTTCATGATGTTATGGAAGATGCAGGAGTTACCAGGGAAGAACTGGAGGACAAGTTTGGTTCCAGAGTAGCGGATCTGGTAGTGGATGAGAGCGAGGATAAAAGCCGCAGCTGGCAGGAGCGAAAGACCCGTACGGTCAGACATCTCTGCACGGCTTCCAGGGACATTAAGATATTGGCTCTGGGGGACAAGCTCAGCAACATGCGCTGTACAGCCAGGGATTATCTGGTGGTGGGCGATGCCATATGGCAGCGGTTTAATGAAAAGGATAAGCAGAAGCATGCCCGGTACTATTGGGGGATAGCCCATGCTCTGAAGGAGTTGGAGGACCACCTGTATTTCAAGGAATATGTGATGTTATGCAGGACCGTGTTCGGTGAGGATGTTATTTCCTCAAATAAAGACATGATGCGAGGAGAATGTGAATGATCAGATGTGGGAAAAAGTCGAAGATTCTGGCTGCTGTCTTGGCAGCCGGAATTATTTTAAGTATGCAGGGAATGACGGCATTTGCCGGCAGTACGGGGGTAGGTGCGGCTAAGCCGGCCCAGACAGGTCCGGGTGTGGCAGCACAGAATGACAGCCAGCCGGGTCAGGCTGGGGGGCAGACAGTACAGCCGGAGGGCCAGAACGGCCAGACAGGCCAGGCGGAAGGCCAGGCAGTACAGCCGGTGGGCCAGACAGGCCAGACGGAGGGACAGGCAGGCCAGACGGAGGGACAGGCAGGCCAGACGGAGGGACAGGCAGGCCAGGCTGAGGGCCAGACAGCTCAGCCGGTGGGCCAGGAACAGAGCGCACAGCCGGTTACGGGCCAGGAACCTCTCCAGGTGAATTACAGTGCTTTTATATTGCAGCAGGGATGGAGCGCGGTCACGGCTGATAACAATTTGTGTTCAGCCCCGGTCAACTCATGGGTCACTGCCGTAAAGGCTAATCTGATTCATATTCCGGACGGTACACAGGTGGGCATTCGCTACCAGGTGAATCTGAGCGGTACGGGTTGGCTCTCCTGGGCGGAGGACGGAGCTGAGACAGGAGGAGCAGAAGGCGTCATGCCTCTGGAATCCATACGCATGGAACTGACTGGCAGCGGCGCAGCCGCATATGATTTATACTATAAAGTACTTCAGAACGGCGCCTGGACAGACTGGGCGGCCAATGGCGCGTCTGCCGGACAGGAGGGGGCAGGTCTCAGGGTGGACGGCATACGGGCTTCCATCACGGCTAAGGGTGCAGGGATTCCTGCGGAACCGGTGGTTTCCCATGGAATTGACCCATCCAGGCCCATGATTGCCCTTACATTTGATGACGGACCCAAGACATCCGTGACCAGCCGGATACTGGACAGTCTGCAGGCCAATGGAGGAAGGGCAACATTCTTCATGCTGGGTTCCAATGTGAACGCCAATGCAGGCGTAATCAAGCGCATGGTGGACCAGGGATGCGAGGTTGCCAACCACACCCATGACCACAAATACCTGACTAAAATCGGTGCAGAGGGAATTGTAAGCCAGGTGGGATCTACCAACCAGAAGATCCAGGCTGTCTGCGGCGTATCACCGGTCCTTATGCGCCCGCCGGGCGGATATATTGATGGGGCATCCCTTAACGTGCTGGGCTCTATGGGTATGCCCGCCATCATGTGGTCCATTGATACCAGGGACTGGCAGCATAGGAATGCGCAGAGGACCATTGACACCGTGCTGAGCCAGGTAAAGGATGGGGATATCATACTGATGCATGATATCTACAGTACAACAGCAGATGCGGCGGTGGTGCTGATTCCGGAACTGACAGCGCGGGGATATCAGCTGGTGACAGTAAGCGAGCTGGCGGCCTACAGGGGAGGAATTGCTCCCGGACACAAGTACAGCCAGTTCAGACCGTGATTCTTCAGCTGACAGTGCAGAGGCAGGTAAATTAGAGACGGTATTCCTTCTAGCGGAGAGGGGATACCGTCTTTTTGTCCGCCCTGCTGTCCATGGGGGCCGGGGATTGATTGAGCGTCCCGGCATATCAGGCCCGGCATATAAGTCCCTCCATATGAGGTGAATAATATCGGAATTACCCTTGATTCTTGTTCTCAGGTTATGTATAATAAGACCACAGATTGTTTTCTTCAGACATCTGGCTGTGCGTCTGCACAGAGGCGAGGTTTTCTTCTGAAACCCGTGTTTCCCATTTTAGCAGGCAGTTTTCATCTGTGCACATTGACATATTCATATGATTTGTATACTGTTCTCCGGCAGTTTGTAAAATGGCAGATAGCCGGGAGGAATGCTTATGGCATATAGAGAGAAAGGAATACCGCCGGAAAGACGGTTGAATATAAGAGGTAAAATGGGCAGGGTTGTGCTTGCTGTGACTGCCGTGGCGGCAGCTGTATTCTGGCTGTCAGGCAGCGGGGCGGCCATGGCGGCGCAGGAACCGCAGGAGGAAGGTTATGGCGCAGAGCTTCGGATCACCCGGGATGTGGAGACGGCAGAGGACGGTGGAATCCGGGAGCCGGCTGACCGGTATTGGGACGGTGATGGAAAGGAGTACCGGCTGGATTCCTGGGAGATAGTGACAATTCCAGGACAGGATGTCAGCCGGCGTCTGGAGCGGAAGATGGTGTATACTGGTGTGGAAGGGGCTGAAGAGATTCCAGGGTCCATTTCTTTGAAGGAGGATGTATCGGGAAGCCAGGCAGAGGGAACCCTGTTCCTGAGGAAAAGCCGGATTGTAAGAGAGGAGTGGCAGGATGGATTTACGGTGCCTGTCACCTTTCACGCCTACGGTGCGGATGAATACCATGGAGGTTCCCTGGTTATACCGGGGGACGCGGTTTTAGAGACCTGCGTGTCCATGGGGGGACAGCTGCTGGAGTTATGGGCCTGTCTCCCCTGGAGTACCGCATACTCTCCGCAGACTGGTATGGGGAGTCATACGAGGATGAGGAGGGGAGAATGTGCCGCCAGGCCATGGTCTGGGGACAAAAGCTCCTTAGGGACTATGAGGCTGAATATGAAGGGGAAGTCAGCTGGATTAAACCGGAAACCCAAGAGCTGGAGATGGTTTACAGGCAGATTTCCGCGGTTTCTCCTGCAGCTTTGGAGACAGCTCAGGGGGCAGAACATGTACCTGCGCCGGAGATTCAGGGTGAAGGCCCGGAAGGAAGTCTCTGGTACTGGGTACGCAGCGGTTTTGTCATAACGGTGGGGGCTGGACTCATAGGCATAGGCGTGGGACTGCTGGCTCTTTTGGCAGTGTGGTACAGGCAGAACCGGCGGGAGCACCGAAGAAGATGCCTGCCTCGCATAAAAGGTTGAGCCCTGCGGCTCAGGTATGATATACTTCACATAACAAGGGAGGGATAAACTCCCGTTAGAAAAGGAGAACAGATATGACAAATCCTGTGTATGACAAGCTGAGAAACTGCTATGACAGCATAAAAGATAAGATTCCCTTTGAACCTAAGGTGGCACTGGTGCTGGGGTCCGGTCTTGGTGACTATGCGGAGCAGCTGGAAATCCAGGGGACCATTGATTACCACGATATAGAGGGATTTCCGGTATCTACGGTACCCGGACATAAGGGCAGGTTTGTGTTCGCCCGTATAAATGAGGTTCCGGCCGTGCTGATGCAGGGACGGGTCCATTATTATGAGGGCTATCCCATGTCAGATGTGGTCCTGCCTGTCCGTCTTATGAAGCTTATGGGAGCGGAAATCCTCTTTCTGACCAATGCGGCCGGCGGAGTCAACTATGATTATGGGGCAGGGGACTTTATGCTCATAAAGGACCAGATATCCTGCTTTGTCCCCTCCCCGCTGGTGGGGCCGAACCTGGAGGAGCTGGGACCAAGGTTCCCGGATATGAGCCATATATATGATGAGGACCTGAGGGATATTATCCGCTCCACTGCTCTTGAGCTTGGAATCAGGATACAGGAGGGGGTCTATGTGCAGCTTACAGGACCTGCCTACGAAAGCCCGCATGAGGTGAAAATGTGCAGGATACTGGGCGGGGATGCAGTTGGCATGAGTACGGCCTGCGAGGCAGTGGCGGCCAATCACATGGGGATGAAGATATGCGGTATATCCTGTATATCCAATCTGGCCTGTGGTATGACAGACGTTCCTCTGTCCCACAAGGAGGTCCAGGAGGCGTCGGATAAAATGGCCCCTCTCTTCAAAAAACTGGTATCAGAGTCCATCAGAAAACTGGGGAGTCTATAAAC
>ERZ1504303.389-NODE-389-length-10637-cov-7.268947_pt1 | contig 10637 bp, 10 predicted proteins | sample MGYA00571862_ERZ1504303 | MGnify/ENA primary metagenome ERZ1504303 (study PRJEB39906, sample SAMEA3182079) | gut metagenome | biome: human; feature: gut; material: Stool; isolation source: human stools | place: Canada | collected 2012-11-20 ... | reverse complement strand
AAGTACCTATTTTTGCAGCCCGAATTCGTGAGAATAATAACATAAAACAAGATACAGTAATGAAAAGAACATTTCAACCCTCGAACAGAAAGAGAAAGAACAAACACGGTTTCCGTGAGAGAATGGCTACAGCAAACGGCCGCAGAGTATTGGCAGCACGTCGTGCTAAACGCAGAAAGAAACTGACTGTTTCTGACGAATACAACGGAGTAAAGGCATAATAGGCCGTTCTCGTTCGTATTAAAGAAATAAGGGAGCTGCAAAAGACTGATTCTGGTCTTTTGCAGCTTTTCTTATGTATTGTGCCCGGTTCTCCGGAAAAAACTATTGCCAACTCCGTGTACTATGTGGTGAAAATTGTATCTTTGTCCCAAATAATGCATTATCGATTATGACAATAAAAGATTTTTTCTCTTTCCGGCAGAACCGGTTCTTCTGGGCGAACATCCTTGCGATGGCCGTTGTGGTAGTGGGATTGCTGTTCGGAGTGCTGAAAGGACTGGATATATATACCCGCCACGGCGAGGCTGTGATAGTGCCCGATGTGAAGGGTATGGGAGTGGAGGAAGCCGAGAAAATGTTCCGTAACCGCGGCTTGGTCTGCATCGTTTCGGATTCCAGTTATGTCAAGACTCTTCCTGCCGGCTGCATCCTCGAATATAATCCGGCAGCCGGACAAAAGGTAAAGGAAGGACGTACCATCTATCTTACAATCAATACGATTGAAGTCCCTCTGCACATAGTGCCCGATGTGGCGGACAACAGTTCGCTGCGGCAGGCGGAAGCGCGTATTCTGGCTTCGGGCTTCAAGCTGGCCGAGATACAGTATATTCCGGGTGAGAAGGACTGGGTGTATGGCGTGAAGTATAAGGGGCGTCAGCTTTCCATCGGCGAGAAAGTGCCCACCGGCGCAGTGCTGACGCTGATGGTGGGAGATGGAGGCGCCTTGAAGGCAGACTCCCTGGGAGTGGATGCCGTGGGAGGTACCGTTGAACCCGTGTTGTCCGAAGACTCCGCGGCAGATGAGTCCTGGTTCTGATAAACATCTGACTCCAATCGTAAATTGTAAATAGTCAAATTGTAAATGCCGTGATGATAGAAGAATTGCCGGATGATATAGATAATGATGAGCTGGACGACGTAGAGCCGGTGGGTGACGAGGCGCAACTCTATGAACACTTCCGTGTGGTGGTGGACAAGGGGCAGGAGATGGTGCGGGTGGACAAGTATCTGTTCGACCGCTTGACGAACTCCTCGCGTAATCGCATCCAGAAGGCTGCCGATGCAGGCTTCGTGATGGCGAACGGCAAGGCTGTGAAAAGCAGCTATAAGGTGAAGCCGATGGATGTAATCACTGTGATGATGGACCGTCCACGCTATGAGAATGAAGTCATCCCCGAAGACATCCCCCTTGATATAGTATATGAGGACAAGTATCTGATGGTAGTGAACAAACCTGCCGGTCTGGTGGTGCACCCCGGTCATGGCAACTATCACGGTACGCTTGTCAACGCCATAGCCTGGCATATGAAGGATAATCCCGATTATGATGCCAATGACCCGCATGTGGGACTGGTGCACCGCATCGACAAGGACACCTCCGGCCTGCTGGTGATAGCCAAGACTCCGGATGCCAAGACGAATCTCGGCAACCAGTTCTTCAACAAGACGACAAAACGCCGTTACCGGGCGCTGGTCTGGGGAAATGTAGAGCAGGATGAAGGGACCGTTGTCGGCAATATCGGTCGTAATCCCAGAGACCGCATGCAGATGACCGTCCTCCCCGACGACCAGGGAAAGCATGCCGTCACCCATTACCGGGTGCTCGAACGTTTGGGATACGTCACACTGGTGGAATGTATCCTTGAAACGGGACGCACCCATCAAATCCGTGTGCACATGAAGCACATCGGACACATACTTTTCAACGACGAACGTTACGGTGGACACGAAATCCTGAAAGGAACCCACTTCGCTAAATACAAACAATTTGTAAACAACTGCTTCGACACTTGTCCGCGGCAGGCATTGCATGCCATGACGCTGGGGTTTGTGCATCCCATCACCGGAGAAGAAATGTACTTCACTTCGGAATTGCCCGATGACATGACCCGGCTGATAGACAAATGGAGAGGCTATATCAGTAACAGAGAATTAGAATGAAACGCACGATTGCTATTGTAGCCGGAGGAGATACCTCCGAATTCCACGTCTCCCTGCGTAGTGCACAGGGGATTTACTCCTTCATCGACAAGGAGAAGTATACCTTATATATTGTAGAAATGCACGGACTGGACTGGCATGTACAGCTGCCCGACGGCGCTAAGACTCCGGTAGACCGCAATGACTTCAGCTTCGTGCTGGATGGCGAGAAAGTGACATTCGACTTTGCCTATATCACCATCCACGGAACTCCGGGTGAGGACGGCCGTCTGCAGGGCTATTTTGATATGCTCCACATCCCTTATTCGTGTTGCGGAGTACTGGCAGCGTCGCTCACGTACGATAAGTTTGCCTGCAACCAGTATCTGAAAGGTTTCGGTGTGCGCATAGCCGAATCGTTGTTGCTGCGCGGCGGACAGTCGGTAACGGATGAAGATGTGATGGAGAAAATCGGTCTGCCTTGCTTCATTAAGCCCAGCTTGGGAGGTTCCAGCTTCGGCGTGACCAAGGTGACGGCGAAAGAGCAGATACAACCTGCCATAGCCAAGGCATTTGCGGAAGCGCAGGAAGTACTGGTGGAGGCCTTTATGGACGGAACCGAGATTACCTGCGGCTGTTACAAAACAAAAGACAAGTCCGTAGTGTTCCCCATTACGGAGGTGGTGAGCCACAACGAGTACTTCGATTATGAAGCTAAGTATAATGGTGCGTCTGACGAGATTACTCCCGCCCGCATCTCGGACGATTTGACCCGCCGGGTGCAGACGCTGACTTCTGCCATTTATGATATACTCGGGGCCTATGGCATTATCCGCGTGGACTATATCATTACCGAAGGGGAAAAAATCAATCTGCTGGAGGTGAATACCACCCCCGGAATGACTGCCACCAGCTTTATTCCCCAGCAGGTTCGTGCTGCCGGAATGGAGATGAAGGATGTAATGACAGATATTATAGAAAACAAGTTTAAGGATTAATCATTATTCATTATGAATGCGAACGTGGAATTTGATGAAATCCGTCCTTATCATGATGAGGAACTTCCTCAAGTCTATGAGGAACTGATTGCCGATGCGGCGTTCCGGCAGGCAGTGGATACTGTGATGCCTGGTGTACCTTTTGAAGTCTGGTCGCAGAAAATGCGCGCGTGTAAAACCAAGCTGGAATTTCAGAAGACCTTCTGCTATGGGCTTCTGTGGAAATTGGCGAAGGAGGCTACGGATGGATTGACTTTGGACCATACCGCGTTGCCGGCAGACAAGTCGGCGGCGTATACCTATATCTCCAATCATCGCGACATTATTCTCGATTCCGGTTTCTTGTCCATTCTTTTGGTAGACCAGGGTATGGATACGGTAGAGATAGCCATTGGCGACAACCTGCTTGTCTATCCGTGGATTAAGAAATTCGTGCGTGTCAACAAGTCCTTCATCGTGCTGCGTGCGTTGACCATGCGCCAGATGCTGGAGGCTTCCGCACGCATGTCCCGCTATATGCATTATACCATCAGTGAGAAGAAACAGTCTATCTGGATTGCACAACGTGAAGGGCGTGCCAAGGATTCCAACGACCGCACGCAGGACAGTGTGCTGAAGATGCTGGCAATAGGCGGTGAAGGCGACGTCATTGACCGCTTAATGGAAATGAATATAGCTCCGCTTGCCATTTCCTATGAATACGACCCTTGCGACTTCCTGAAAGCGCAGGAGTTCCAACTGAAACGGGACATTGAAGGCTATAAGAAAACGACGGCTGACGACTTGCTGAATATGCAGACCGGACTGTTCGGCTATAAAGGGCGGGTACATTTCCAGACGGGTGCCTGTATGAATGATGAATTGGCGAAGATGGACCGTTCACTTCCGAAGCCCGAACTCTTTGCACGCATGTCTGCACTGATAGACAAACGCATTCATGCCAGCTACCGGATGTATCCCAATAATTATGTGGCACACGACCTTCTCGAGGGGAAGGAGGATTTTTCCGACCATTACACTGCCGAGGATAAGCAGCGCTTCACGGCCTATATAGAACAACAGTTGGAGCGTATCTCCATTCCTAATAAGGACGTGGACTTTCTGCGCGGAAAAATGCTGCTGATGTATGCCAACCCGTTGAAGAATTATCTGGCGGCTATAAAAGAATGAATACATGAAGAAGTACTGTGATTGGTGGCTTTTGCCTTTGTTGGCCTGTCTGTTGACTGGTTGTGGCGATGATGATTATCATTATCCTTCCGTGAAGCTGGAGTTCCTGACTGCCTTTTCGGGGGCTGACGGCTATCTGCAGTCTGTTGTGACAGATGAAGGGGAAACCTTGCCGGTAGTGGAGGACAAGACAAAGACGAACATAGAGGCAAACGCCTCGGTACGTGTCATCAGTAATTATGCTTCGGAGGTAACTGCCGATGGAACTGCCGGTGCGGTGCTGTATGCCTTGAGCGGTGTTCTTTCTGTCGTTCCCCAAACGGTCGACAAGTTCGAGGAGGGCGTCAAGACAGACCCTACTGATGTACTGGGTATCTGGATGGGACTCGACTATCTCAATATGACACTGATAGTCAATGAGAATGGTGAACATAAGTTCCATTTTATTGAGGATGAAGTGATTGTGGATACTGCTACCGGGTGTAGTGAAGTATATCTGACGCTGTATCATGACGCAAAGGAGGAGGTGGTGTCTTATACCAGGCGTGCCTACGCTTCCGTACCTTTGCGGCAGTATGCGGCAGAGGATATACAGAAGGTTATGGTTCATTTCAGTGTGCACACTTATTCCGGTGACATCAAGACTTACGATTTTGTTTATAACCCTGACTAAAATGAAATATTCGATGAAGACATTGTTCGCGGGCCTTTGCCTCGTTTTTACCACCCTCTTTTCCTGCCAGCAGAAGGAGGGACAGTTCAAGTCTGTTTCGGTAGATGACTTTTCCACATTGATAGCCAATCCGGAGGTGCAGCTTCTGGATGTGCGTACTGTTGCCGAATACTCGGAAGGACACGTGCCCCATAGTATCAATATCAATGTGCTGGATGAGTCGTTTGAAACGATGGCCGACTCCACTTTGCAGAAGGACAAACCGGTTGCAGTATATTGTCGTAGTGGTAAGCGTAGTAAAAAGGCCGCTGCCATACTGAGCAAAAAAGGATATATAATCTATGACCTTGACAAAGGTTTCATCGGTTGGGAAGAAGCGGGCAAAGAAGTGGAAAAGTAATAGCGGTGTAGCTGAAATGCATTTGCTATAATTTCTTTTTAGGCGAGGATTACGCGGATTTCACGGAAAAAATTTAAGAAAAGAATCCGCGTTTTCCGCGTAATCCGCGCCTAAAAAGAATAAAGTAGTCTTGTCCTCTGGTTAGAGGCTTTCAAGCAGTCTCTTTAGCACCACTGTTGCTGAAATCTCCCGGTTGGCCGCTTCGGGGATTACGATGGACTGCGGGCTTTCTATCACATCATCCGTCACAATCATGTTGCGTCGAACCGGCAGGCAGTGCATGAAGTAGGCATTGTTGGTAACGGCCATCTGGCGCTCGCCTACTGTCCAGGTGCGGTCTTTGCTCAATATTTGTCCGTAGTTGTCGCCTGTATAGGCCGCCCAGTTCTTGGCATAGACAAAATCGGCTCCTTCAAAAGCTTTCATCTGGTCATATTCTACGCGGGCATTTCCTACGAACTTGGGGTCGAGTTCATAACCTTCGGGATGTGTAATCACAAAGTCATAATCAGTTGCATTCATCCATTCGGCAAAGGAGTTGGGGACAGCCTGGGGCAATGGACGCGGATGTGGAGCCCATGTCATCACTACTTTGGGGCGTGCCGTCTTCTTATATTCCTCAATGGTTATCAGGTCGGCAAAACTCTGCAGCGGATGGCGTGTGGCAGCCTCCATGGAGAATACCGGCCGGCCGGAATGCTTGATGAACTGCTCCAGTATCACTTCGTTGTAATCGTCTTCCTTATTTTCGAAGCGTGCAAAAGAACGTACGCCGATGACGTCGCAATAGCAGCCCATCACGGGAATGGCTTCCAGTAAGTGTTCCGGTTTGTCACCGTCCATGATGACACCACGCTCTGTCTCCAGTTTCCAGGCTCCCTGGTTGATGTCCAGTACAATTACGTTCATGCCCAGATTCAATGCAGCCTTCTGTGTACTGAGGCGGGTACGCAGGCTGGAGTTGAAGAAAATCATCATCAGCGTTTTGTTACGTCCCAGTTCCACATATTTGAAACGGTCTTTTTTAATCTCGAATGCTTCGTCCAGTGCAGACTTCAGGTTACCGATGTCCTGCACGCAAGTAAAGTTCTTCATATTTACAGTCTTTTTAGTGTATCTATATCTTTGTTATTCGGCTGTCAAGGTCTGGTCTGTCCGGAACCTTCGACAATCCATTTGTATGTGGTGATTTCTTCCAGAGCCATCGGACCGCGGGCGTGTAGCTTCTGGGTGCTGATGCCAATCTCGGCACCGAGTCCGAATTGTGCGCCGTCGGTGAAAGAGGTCGGTGCATTGACGTATACGCAAGCGGCGTCCACTTCCCGGCAGAACCATTCGGCACGTGTCTTGTCGTCCGTAATGATGCATTCGCTATGTTTGGAACCGTACTTCCGGATATGTGCCAATGCTTCCTGGAAAGAATTCACGGTTTTAATGGCCATCTTGTAGTCCAGAAACTCTCTGCCGTAGCAGTCTTCAGTGGCAAGTCTCAACAGCTCGACGGGATATTTGTCACGCAGACTGTGGTAGGCGGGTTCATCGGCAAATATCTCTACATTGCTTGATTGCAGCGGCAGGCATAGGTCGGGCAAATTAGCCAGGCTGTCGGCTTCGATAATCAGGCAATCCAAAGCGTTGCATACACTGACCCGGCGTGTCTTTGCATTGGCAATGATAGATGGACCTATGCTTATATCGCCATAGCGGTCGAAGAACGTATGGCATACGCCGGCACCTGTCTCTATAACCGGTACTGTGGCATTCTGGCGTACGAAGTTTATCAGGCTGCTGCTGCCGCGCGGAATTATCAAATCTACATAATCGTTGGCATGCAGTAGTTCGGCAGTCGCCTCTCTGTCGGCAGGAAGCAGTTCCACGATATGTGTATCTACGTTGAAATGCTCCAGTACCTCGTGTATCACGCTGATTATGGCACGGTTGGAATAGTCTGCATCGCTTCCGCCTTTCAGAATACAGGCATTGCCGCTTTTAAGGCAGAGTGAGAATACATCGAAACTGACGTTGGGACGGGCTTCGTAGATAATGCCTATGACACCGAAAGGTACACTGACCCTTTTTATCTTCAATCCGTTGGGTAATACGTTCTCTTTAAGGACTTTTCCCAAAGGAGAAGGGAGGGCGGCTACGTTGCGGATGTCCGCAGCGATGTCCTGCAAACGGCTTTTTGTCAGTTTCAGGCGGTCGTATTTAGGGTCGGTAGAAGGCATACGCTCCAAATCCTTCTGGTTTTCACTCAGAATGAAGTCTGTTTTGTTTATGGCAGCGTCTGCAACAGCCAGTAATATTTGGTTGATTTCTTTGTCGCTTAACGCTAGCATGTTACGGCTGGCATCTTGTACGGCGACAAAAGTTTTGTTTAAGTTCATTTTCTTACTGAGTATAGAGTGATAAATATGCAAGTATGAATATCGTGGATAGTATCCGTCTGTGTCCTATTCTATATATAGGTAGTCGTAGTGCACTACGGGTTTCTTTCCATGTTTTCCCATTGTTTCCCGTGCCTGGCTGGAGTCACAGTTGGCTTTTCCCACACCGATGGGTTTACCGCCGAAGTCGATAATCCGTACGATGTCGTCCTTCTCGAACTCGCCTATAACGTCAGTGATGCCTACCGGTAGGATGCTTACTGCTTTGTCCGAGAAGAGCAGTTCGGTGGCACAATGATTGATGTGCAGTTCGCCTTTGGCAAACCCTTCGCTGTGCGCAATCCATTTCTTGATGCTCGATACCGGTTCCGGAGACGGAATGAAACGGGTATAGTTTAATTCTTCATTATTCATTATTTTCACGAGGGTGTTGTCCCGCTTCCCGTTGGCTATGATTACTGTGATGCCCTCATCCGCCACTTTGCGGGCAATGTTGGTTTTTGTCAGCATGCCGCCGCGTCCGAAGCTGGATTTGGAAGTTTGTATGTAGGAGGAGAGGTCTTTGCCTTGTTCTATTTCACGGATGACTTGAGACTCCGGGTCGGCGGGTGAACCGTTGTAGATACCGTCTATATTGCTGAGAATGATTAGTGCCTGGGCATCCATCATGGAGGCTATCAGGCCGGACAGCTCATCGTTGTCGGTGAACATCAGTTCACTTACGGAGATGGTGTCGTTCTCATTGACAATAGGAATGACGCCGTTCTCCAGCATTACGGTCATACAGTTTTTCTGGTTGAGGTAATGGCGGCGGGTGGAAAAGTTCTCTTTCATTGTGAGCACTTGTCCCACGGGGATGCCATGCTCCCGGAACAGCTCGTAGTAGCGGTTGATGAGTTTGGCCTGCCCTACAGCGGAAAAGAGCTGGCGCTGGTCTACGCTGTCCAACTTCTTGGTGGGGTGCACTTCACTACGTCCCGAAGCAACGGCTCCGGAAGAAACAAGTATTATTTCTATGCCGGCCTTGTGCAGCTCGGCTATCTGGTCCACCAAAGCGGACATGCGGGTGACGTCGAGAGTGCCGTCACGACGTGTTAAAACATTGCTGCCTACCTTGACAGCAATTCTATTGAAATCAATCTCCATTTTCTCTCTTTTCGTATTCACGGACTACTTCCATGGCGGCTTCGTAGTCCTTCTCATTGACGAGAACGGAAACATCTACCGCAGTGGCAGGCAGTACAACGTTTACTACCATTCCGTCTTTTGTTACAGCTTCAATATCACTATTTCCCAGCAGGCTCTTTACGAGTTCTGCTTCCCACGGTGAACCGGTGAACACCTCAACGAGTTTGCTTTTGTCTTCTTCTTTCATGATGGTATGAATTTAGAGGTTTCTGTCTTACAAATATAACAAATGTTTTTGTTTTAATGTTTAATGCTGACGAATTTATAGTTCAATCCTCTCAACTCTTATCGATTCATTCAGGAAAGTAGAAGCCGATTCTGTGAATTTCTCCTCCGATTCCGTGGTGCGGTAGACGCATCTTCCACCTTTGGTACATTTTTTGTCCATTTCCGGATGGCGGTGAAGATAGTCTTTCAGGCTGTCTGCTACCAGTTCCCCCTGAGTGACGGTCGTGATGCCGTCGGGCATGTATTGCTGTATCTTGGGCAGCAGCAACGGGAAGTGCGTGCAGCCCAGAATGACGGTGTCTATCTGCGTGTCTTTGGCCAGCAGGTTGCCGATGTTTTTGCGTATGAAGTAGTCAGTACCCTCACCTTGTGCCTCATTGTTTTCTACGAGGGATACCCATAGAGGGCAGGCTTCACCGCTCACTTTGATGTCGGGGAAGAGTTTATGCACTTCCAACGGATAGGATTCAGACTTGATGGTTCCTGCCGTGGCAAGCACTCCCACATGGCGGCTTTGGGTAATGTTCCCTATGCATTCTACGGTTGGGCGAATTACTCCCAACACACGGCGCATAGGGTCGAGGCGAGGCAAATCATTCATTTGTATGTTGCGCAGAGCTTTTGCCGAAGCTGTATTGCATGCCAGAATGACGAGGTGACAACCCATCTCGAACAGTTTGGTGACTGCCTGCAAGGTGAACTCATAGACAATCTCGAACGAGCGGGTTCCGTAAGGCGCGCGCGCGTTGTCGCCCAGATAAATGTAATCATATTGGGGAAGGGCTTCCCGTATCTTGCTCAGGATGGTCAGTCCGCCATATCCGGAATCGAATATTCCGATGGGACCGGCTGCAGAAGGTAATGTCTGTTTCATGCTTTCTAAAGACTATGTACCATGCAAAGATAATGCAAATTTCTCAGTAATGTATAAAAAATAAGCGCGGATAAAACTATCCGCGCTTGCTCTATCATAGATAATTCTATTATTTAATGCCCAATTGCGTTTTAACTTTGGCAGTTACATCAACGCTCTGTGCTCCTACGAATGGTATCGGGGTACGGGCCAAGTCGAAGATATAGACCACGCCTTCAGCCTTGCCGACAGCCTGGATGGCTTCGTCCAGTTTCTGATAGATGGGAGCCATAGCATCTTGCTGTGCTTTCTGCATACTTTGATAAGCTTCTTGTTGGAACTGCTCTTGGCGTTGAACCATATCCTGCAGCTCTTTCTGACGTCTTTCTGCAATGTTTTTCGGCAGAGAGTCGGCTTGTGCCAGGAATTCCTGATACTTCTTCTGGAATTCTTCGTTGGTACGCTGCATTTCATCCTGGTATTTTTTAGACATGGCGTCCAAGTCAGCTTGGGCTTTGGTAAATTCAGGCATAACAGCGATTACATCTTGAGAATTCATGTGAGCGAATTTAGCTTGCGCCATAGCTCCCAGTGGGAG
>ERZ1504303.245-NODE-245-length-12553-cov-4.404545_pt1 | contig 12553 bp, 7 predicted proteins | sample MGYA00571862_ERZ1504303 | MGnify/ENA primary metagenome ERZ1504303 (study PRJEB39906, sample SAMEA3182079) | gut metagenome | biome: human; feature: gut; material: Stool; isolation source: human stools | place: Canada | collected 2012-11-20 ... | reverse complement strand
ATTGCGGACTGGAAGGTACAGAGGCCTTGATTTCAGATTTGGAATCAGCTCTTGCTAAGATATAGAAGCATAGAGGAACAGCAACAAGAAGCAGTGAAAATCAAGCAGTAAAAAGGAGGAGAACAGATGAAGAAGAAACAATTAGCAGCAATGGCATTGGCGGCAGTGATGCTGACAGGATGCGGAGGCGGCAGTGCTGCTCCAGATGCCACAAAAGCAGCAGACAGCGGGGCGGCCACGGCGGCAGACACAGGCAAAAAAGAGGCGGACAGCCAGAAGGCAGAATCCGGTGAAGCCGTCACCATCACCCTGGTGGAGTCCCTTACCAGCCCTGAGAGGACAGCTGTTCTGAGGGAGATTGCGGACAAGTATCAGGCTGAGCACTCAAATATTACCATTGACATTATTTCCCCGCCGCTGGAGAATGCAGATGCCAAGATTACCCAGATGCTTATGAACGGCAGCGGCGCAGACATCGTGGAGGTGCGTGATTCCACTGTGACCCAGTATGCCACCAATGAATGGATTGCCGATCTTCAGAAGTACATTGACGCGTGGGATGAGAAGGGCACCCTGACTGAATCGGCTGACGAGGTAATTCATTATCTCAAGGGAGGCGCTTACCTGATTCCTTACGGATTCTATCAGAGAGGACTGTTCTACCGCGCAGACTGGTTTGAGGAGAAAGGGCTTGACCAGCCGGAGACATGGCAGGACATCTATGATGCAGGCCTTGCCATCACAGACCCGGCTAACAGCAGATTCGGCTACTCCTTCCGCGGCGGCCCCAGCGGCTATCAGTATGCGGATACCATTTACTGGAGCTGGATTGGTACGGATAAGGTGGCAGATCCCAATGCGGCTTACTTCTTAAAGGATGGGGACGGAGCTACTATCTTTACACTGCCCGAGGTAAAGGAGGCGCTGCATTTCTACAAAGACCTGTTTAAGAACACCTGTCCCACGGACTCCATTGCGTGGGGATTCTCAGAGATGGTTCAGGGCTTTGTGGGCGGTACCACAGCCATGCTGATTCAGGATCCGGAAGTAATCGCTACCTGTTCCGCAGACATGCAGGATGACCAGTGGGCGCTGGTTCCATTCCCCAAGGGACCGTCCGGCCAGGCAGTATTCCCCAACGGCTTCGCAGGCTGGGGTATGACATCCTTTACAGAACATCCGGATGAGACCGCGGATTTCCTGCTGTACTTATCTAATTCCGAGAATAACACATACTTTGCCAAGAACTACTCCACAATCCCGATTCACAACAACGCTGCTGAAAAGGATCCTTATTTCTCCGAGGGACGTTTTGCAATGTATATGGATATGGCAAAGGAGCCGGATGTATACCGTCATGCTGCATATCCGCAGATGTACGAGGCATTTGCAACCTACAAGACAGAGGTTGATACCATGTACCAGAAATACCTGACGGATGAAATCACGGATGATGAGCTGTTGCAGTGGTTAGATGAGTTCTGGACCCAGGCTTACAAGGATGAGGGCCAGAAGTGGTAAGGCCGGATTGACCAGAGAACGAATGAAACACAAGCAGTAAGAACCGGAGGGTGCCGGGAGCGGGGGACCTGCTCCCGGCACCCTCCGGATACAGAGCTGTGCGCGCCGTGCCGGGGAAGCCGGCACACGCAGCCGGCAAGGAGGGGATGGCATGAAACAAACGTCGAAATTAAAAATGAGGAGAGCCCGGTTTATCTTTATCATGGTTCTTCCTGCCATACTGTTTCCCATGATATTTACCTACTATCCGATGATAAAGGGGTCCCTGATGGCATTCCAGAGCTACAATCTGATGAATGTCAAGAATATCAAGTGGGTGGGTCTGGAAAATTTCAGTAAGCTGTTTGCCCACAACACCAGCAATACCTTCTATTCCACCATGCTCAACACGGTTAAATGGGTGGGAATCTCCCTGTTTGTCCAGTTTACGGTGGGATTTGCCATGGCATTGCTTCTGAAGAAGAAATTTAAGGGTTCCAGCCTTTATCAGGGGCTGATTTTCTTTCCATGGGCTGTTTCGGGATTTATTATCGGCATCATGTGGCGCTGGATGTTCAACGGAACCTCAGGGGTTATCAATGACCTGCTCATGAGGATACATTTAATCAGCCAGCCGGTGGGATGGCTGGCCAGCAAGAACACGGCCCTTTACTCCTGTATCATAGCCAATATATGGTACGGAATTCCATTTTTTACTATTATGATTACGGCAGCCTTAAGAGGCGTGTCGGAAGACCTGTATGAAGCAGCGGATGTGGACGGCGCCAGCCCGTACCAGAAGTTTACCAACATCACGGTGCCCTGTATTCGTTCCGTGCTGCTTTTGACGGTTCTGCTGCGGGTTATCTGGATCTTCAATTTCCCGGATTTGATTTACTCCATGACCCAGGGCGGGCCTGCGGGGTCCTCCAACATCATTACGTCCTACATGATGCAGCTGGTCCAGAGTCTGGATTACGGCCTGGCGTCAGCGGTGGGCGTGCTGTGTATCCTGTTCCTCATTGTATTTGCAGCCATTTATCTGGTTGCCACCAAGTATACGGACGAGGAGGCATGATATCATGACAATGAAAACTAAGAGAAGGCTTAAAAGCCTGTTAAAATATTTGGTACTGGCATGTTTCCTTGTGCTGACCATGTTTCCCTTTGTGTGGATGCTTCTCACATCCTTAAAAGGGTCCCAGGGGGAAATCTATGCGTTTCCGGTACGGTATCTGCCCAATCCTGCGTCCGCGGTCAACTATGTGGCCATGCTGTGGAAGGGGAATTTCGGCCGGTATATGCTTAACTCCTTTTTCTCCTCGGCAGTGGCAGCCACCTGTGCGGTGTTTATTGCCATACTGGCCAGTTATGTCATAAGCAGGTTCCATTTCCGGTTTAAGAACGTACTTCTGCTGTTTTTCCTGGTCACCCAGATGATTCCCATGTTTATCATGCTGGCGCCCTTATACCAGCTTCTGGCAAAGGCGAAGATGCTCAACGACCTGCGCAGCCTGGCCATGCTCTACACGAATATGATGATTCCCTTCTCCGTGGTGACATTGTGCGGCTTTTTTGACAGCGTGCCAAAATCCCTGGAGGAGGCTGCCTGGATAGACGGATGCGGCTATTTTAAGGCATTGTTTAAGGTGGTGGTGCCGGTTATTATGCCCGGTATAGCGGCAACATTTATTTTTGCGTTTATCAACTCTTGGAATGAACTTTTTATGGCTGTCATGTTTATAGATGTGGATAAGTTCAAGACCATACCGGTGGGACTTAACGGCCTGATTCTTAAATATGATATCAAATGGGGCGAGATGGCAGCAGGAACCATCATGTCCCTGGTACCTACCATGTGTCTATTTGCCTTTGCCCAGAAATATATGATAGAAGGGCTTACGGCGGGTTCGGTTAAAGGTTAAGCGTGCTGTCCTGCATAGGAACCGGCCGGGGCCGGCGGACAGATATCAAATTTGTCCGCCGGCCCCGGCTTTTTCCGTGGTAACATAAGGACACAGATGATTTGGTCCGGGATAAGGAGGAAGAAGATGAGCATATTATTTGAACTGGAGCGGATGGAGCGTCTGGCGGAGGATCTGGACCGGCTTCGCAGGCCGGTGAGGATTCCGGTCAGCTGTTATAAGCGGATGGAAGGAAAGGAAAAAGGCAGTCCCTGGTGCAGCACCCTGGATTGGGAGGACTGTTTCATAGAAGAACCATGGGCGTGTCTGGACAGCCACAGGTGGTACAGGACAACGGTTGAGATACCGCCACATCTGGACGGGGCCCATGTGGAATTCCTGATCACCACGGGAAGGGAAGGACAGTGGGATGCCACCAATCCCCAGATGCTGTTTTATCTGAACGGAAACATTGTCCAGGGAGTAGATGTAAACCACAGGGAAATTTTAATAAGTTCCGGGGCCAAAGCAGGAGAGCGGTATGATATTGCCATTCTGGCCTACAGCGGCAGCGTGCCGGGAGACCTGATAATCCGCACGGAGCTGGTCCGGGTGGATGACGCGGTGGAAAAAGCTTACTATGATTTTCTGGTGCCGGTACAGGCAGCCAGGCTTCTTAAAAAACCGGATGAGGAAAATTACAGGCGGATTCTGGTAAAGCTGGGGCCGGCTGCCGATGCCCTGGATTTGAGGGAGCCGTATTCATCCCGGTTCTACCAATCCATAGAGGAGATGGAGAGAATCGTGGAAAAGGAATTTTACCAGAAGGTGAATGCAGCCTCGCCTGTGGTAAGCGCAATCGGCCATACCCACATTGACATTGCGTGGCTGTGGACCGTGGAACAAACCAGGGAGAAGGCTGTGCGGAGCTTTTCCACGGTACTGGAGCTGATGGACCGGTACCCGGATTACAAATTCATGTCCAGCCAGCCCATTCTGTACCAGTTTGTAAAGGAACAGGAACCAGAACTTTATGAGCGCATCCGGGAGCGGGTCAGGGAAGGGCGATGGGAGACAGACGGCGCCATGTGGCTGGAGTCGGACTGCAACCTGCCCGCAGGGGAATCACTGGTGCGTCAAATCATAAAGGGAGAGCAGTTTTTCCAGGAGGAATTCGGCATTTCCAGCAGGTGTCTGTGGCTGCCGGATGTATTTGGCTATTCCGCCGCCATACCGCAGATACTGAAAAAGTGCGGAATTCCCTATTTCCTGACAACTAAGATTGCCTGGAACCAGTTTAACCAGCTGCCCAACGATACCTTCATGTGGAAGGGAATCGACGGCAGCAGGGTGTTTGTATTCATGCCTACTGCCTGCGACTTTGATAAGACTCTGGGGTTAAATGTGTCATTTACCGACACCAGGAACACCACCACATACACGGGCATTGTCAATCCCAATATGACGCTGGGAACCTTCAAGCGGTTCCAGAACAGGGATCTGACAGAGGACACGTTAATGCTCTTTGGATTTGGCGATGGGGGAGGCGGACCCACAAAGGAAATGTTAGAGGAGGCAAAGCGTCTGCAGTACGGGCTTCCGGGCATTCCCAGACTGGTCCAGGAAAATGAACGGACCTTTTTTGACCGGATTCATCACGACATTGGGTCCAGACCGGACATGCCGGTATGGGATGGGGAGCTTTACTTTGAGTACCACAGGGGTACGCTGACCTCTATGGGAAAAAACAAACGCTATAACCGGAAAAGCGAGCAGATGTACGAACAGCTGGAGACTCTGGGAGTCATGGCGGAGCTTAAGGGTTTGGAATATCCTGCCGGCGTCATAAAAAGGGGGTGGGATATCATCCTGTTAAACCAGTTCCATGACATTATTCCCGGAAGCGCCATCGGGCCTGTCTATGAACAGACGGACCGGGAATATGAGGAAATACTTAAATCCGGCGCAGAGACAGCCCTTCATCTGGCAGAAGGCATGGGAAGCAGGATCTGCGGTCAGGATAAGGATACCAGCCGGGAGGAGCCGGAAGAACAAAAACCGGAAGAACATAAGATTATTGTTTTCAATACACAGGGATATGAGCGGGAGGACACGGTAACAGTGTCTGGTGTGGCCCGGGGGGAGGCGGCATATGCCTGCGACTGCCTGGGATACAGGGCTCCGGTCCAGTATGTGGGGGAGGATACGCTTATATTCCACGCAAAGGGGATTCCTTCCTGCGGTTATGCTGTGTATAGCCTTGTGGGGGCAGAGGATAGTGTGAACCAGGGAACGTCCGGGTCTGCCAAAGAACATCCTGTGCTCGCCGCAGAACACCCCGGGCCTGACCCGGAACCATCCGGATTTGACGCAGAATGCCCGCGCCCATGGCCCGGCTTCTTTGAAAATGACTGGTACAGGGCTGCGTTTAATGATAAGATGGAGCTTGTTTCCCTGGTTGAAAAGGGGACAGGCTGCCAGCTGTTAAAAGAGGGGCGTGTGGGAAACCAGCTCCTGACCTTTGAGGACCGCCCCATGAACTGGGACAATTGGGATGTGGATATGTTTTATCAGAGAAAGCCATACAATGCAGACCATGTGACAGCGCCGGTTTTAAAGGAGTGGGGGCCGGTGCGGACGGTGGTGTCCATCTCTCACCGGTTTGCGGGCTCCCTTGTGGAGCAGGATATCGTGTTCTACCCCAATCTGCCCAGAATCGACTTTGTGACCCGGGCAGACTGGAGAGATCATCATGTTCTGCTGAGGGTTTATTTCCCGGCCCGGATTAACGCCACCAAGGCTGCCTATGAGATACAGTTCGGCAATGTGGAGCGGGAGACCACCAGCAACCACAGCTGGGATACGGCCAAATTTGAGGTATGTGCCCATAAATGGGCGGATCTGTCGGAAAACGGCCTGGGACTCAGCCTGCTTAACGACTGTAAATACGGACACAGCATCAAGGACGGGGAAATGGGGCTGACCCTGATTAAATCAGGGACCTATCCCAATGAGAACGCGGATATAGGCATCCATGAATTTACCTATTCCATTTATCCCCACAAGGGAAGGTGGCAGGAAGCCAGAACCGTGGAAATGGCCTATGACCTGAATTCGCCCCTGGTATCCGCCCTGGTGCCCGCCAAAGGAGCAGGAGGGTTCTGGAGCATGGTGTCCGTGGACCAGCCGGACTGTTTTGTGGAAATGATGAAAAAGGCGGAGAATGGGAATGGATATATCCTGCGTATCTATGAAAACCGCAATACAAGGACGCCCATGACGGTAAAACTTGGATTTGAAATTTCCCGGGTGGAGGAATGTGATTTGCTGGAAAGGCCACTGAGGCCCATTGAGACAGATGGATACAGGTTTAAGGATTTCATAAAACCCTATGAGATTAAGACATACCGCATCTGTCCCGTCCGTGCGTAAGGTCCCGGATAATCAGGAATCGGAATGTAAGGGAGGATTCACATGGAAGAACAGAGGGCATGGTGGAAAGAATGCGTGGTGTATCAGATTTACCCCAGAAGCTTCCAGGACAGCAACGGTGACGGCATCGGCGACCTGAACGGTATCAGGAGCCGCCTGGATTACCTTAAGGAGCTGGGAATTGATGTAATATGGCTCTCCCCGGTGTATCAGTCGCCGGGGGATGACAATGGTTATGATATCAGCGATTATAGGGCTGTCATGGATGTGTTCGGCACCATGGAGGACTTCGACAGGCTTCTGGCAGAGATACATGAAAAAGGGATGAAGCTGGTAATGGACCTGGTTGTGAACCATACATCGGATGAACACGCCTGGTTTGTAAAGAGCCGCCGTTCTCCTGATAATCCCTACAGGGATTACTATATATGGAAGGCTCCTGTCAGCGGAGGCCCGCCCAATAACTGGGCATCCCGCTTCCGCGGGCCGGCCTGGGAATACGATGAAGGGACCGGCATGTATTACCTTCATATTTATTCCAGGAAGCAGCCTGACCTGAACTGGGAAAATCCCCGGGTACGGCAGGAAATATATGATATGATGGCCTGGTGGGGAGACAAGGGGATTGACGGTTTCAGAATGGATGTGATATCCATGCTGTCCAAGGACCAGCGCTTTCCAGACGGGGTGTTGAAAGAGGGAAATCCCTATGGCGACGGTCTGCCCTATTATGCCAATGGCCCCAGAATACATGAATTCTTACAGGAGATGAACCGGGAGGTCCTGTCCCGGTTTGACTGGATGAGCGTGGGAGAGGGCGTAGGTGTGGGAACCAGGGAGGCAGTGCAGTATGCGGGATATGAGTCCCATGAGCTGAACATGATGTTCCATTTTGAACATGTGGAACTGAATCCCGGGCCATTTGGAAAATGGAATGACAACCCGGTCTGTCTGAGAGAGCTGAAGGAAGTGCTGAACAGGTGGCAGACAGAACTGGAGGGAAAGGCCTGGAACAGCCTGTTTTGGGAGAATCACGATTATCCCAGGGCGGTGTCCCGCTTTGGCAATGACAGCCCCGTGTTCTGGGAACTGTCCGCCAAAATGCTGGCAGTCTGTCTCTATATGATGAAGGGGACGCCCTATATTTACCAGGGACAGGAATTGGGAATGACCAATTTTCAGGGCAGCAGCATAGAGGACTTCCAGGATATAGAAATTCATAATGTATACCGTGAAATGGTGGGCAGCGGGCGCATTTCCCATGAGGAGATGATACGCTACATCAACCATATGGGACGGGACAATGCAAGGACGCCCATGCAGTGGGATGATACGGCCCAGGCAGGATTCACAGAGGGGACGCCCTGGCTTGGGGTAAATCCCAATTATACCTGGCTCAATGCAAGGGAGCAGGCCGGACGCGGTGATTCCGTCCTGTCCTTCTATAAGCAGCTGATAAAGTTAAGGCATACCATGGACATCCTGGTGTATGGGACTTACCGGCTGCTGCTGGAGGAAAGCGGGTCCGTTTATGCATATGAAAGAACACTGGGGGATGAGCGCCTGACGGTACTGTGCAATTTTACGGACCAGACACAGAGTTGCGGTCTTTCCTGCCGGGACCTGGGAACAGATAACGTACTTATCGGCAATTACCCGGACCAGAACGGCACGTTCCGGGGAAACGGCCCGGCCCTGCATGAAGAGGAGGATATCTGCCTCAGACCCTATGAAGCCATTGTGCTTACGCAATAATTGCTGGAGGATTCTATATGGGCATTATATACGAAGAAAAATCAAGGCAGTTCCATCTGTACAACGATAAAATCAGTTATATCATGACATGCCTTCCCAACGGTCAGATGGGGCAGCTCTACTATGGGAAACGGCTGCGGCACAGGGAGAGCTTCGGCCATCTGCTGGAGTTTGCGCACAGGGATATGGCGCCCTGTGTCTATGAGGATGACACCACATTTTCACTGGAGCATATCAGACAGGAATATCCGGCCTTTGGAACCGGGGATATGCGGTATCCGGCTTATGGAATCAGAAGGGAAAATGGAAGCAGGGTCAGCTGTTTTGTATACAAAAGCCACACCATCCAAGGGGGAAAACCGGAATTGCCGGGCCTGCCTGCCGTTTATGTGGAGCAGGATGAGGAGGCACAGACACTGGAGCTATATCTGGAGGATCCTGTGGCAGGTATGGAACTGGTGCTTCTCTATACAATCTATGAAAACATGCCTGTGCTTACCCGCAGCGCCCGGTTTATCTGCCGCGGTCCGGAGCCGGTCTGCCTGGAGCGGGCCATGAGCCTGAGTCTGGACCTGCCGGATCCGCGTTACCAGATGGTTGATTTGACCGGGGCCTGGTGCAGGGAACGCTATGTGGACTGCCATGGACTTCACCGGGGAGTTCAGAGCATACACAGCATGAGGGGACACAGCAGCCACCAGTTCAATCCGTTCATCTGCCTGAAACGGCCTGATGCCGGGGAGGACAGCGGTGAGGTAATAGGCATCAGCCTTGTATACAGCGGTAATTTCCTGGCCCAGGCAGAGGTGGATACCATGGATACGGTCCGGGTGACCATGGGAATCCATCCGGAGGGATTTGACTGGCCCCTTTGTCCGGGGGAGGAATTCCAGACGCCCGAGGCAGTGATGGTATATTCAGGGGACGGCTTAAACGGCATGAGTCAGGCGTTCCACCAGCTCTACAGGACCAGGCTTGCCAGGGGGTATTGGAGGGACAGGGAAAGGCCCATCCTGATTAATAACTGGGAAGCCACATACATGGATTTTGACGAGGAAAAGATTCTCTCCATTGCAGACAAGGCAAGGGAGCTGGGCATAGAGCTGTTCGTGCTGGATGACGGGTGGTTTGGAAAGCGGGACGATGACACCACTTCCCTGGGGGACTGGTATCCCAACCTGCATAAGCTGCCCGATGGGATAACAGGGCTGGCAGGTAAAATCAGGGACATGGGAATGAAATTCGGCCTGTGGTTCGAGCCTGAGATGGTCAGCAGGGACAGCTGTCTTTACCGCGCCCACCCGGATTGGATGTTAGGGAGTACGGACCGGCCGGTGTGTACGGGGAGACACCAGTATGTGCTGGATTTTTCAAAGGACCAGGTGGTGGAATACATAGGGGACAGAATGGAGGAGATACTGGGGGACGGCGGTGTGTCTTATGTGAAGTGGGATATGAACCGTAGTATTTCCGACCTGTTTTCAGCGGGCCGGGATGCGCGGTACCAGGGAACCGTGTACCACAGGCAGATACTGGGAGTCTATAAACTGTATGAGCGGCTCACCAGGGATTTCCCCCATGTTCTGTTTGAATCCTGCGCCAGCGGCGGCGCCAGGTTTGACCCGGGCATCCTGTATTACGCTCCCCAGGGCTGGGTTTCCGATGACACAGACGGGGTGGAGCGCGTGAAAATCCAGTACGGAACCAGCCTGGTATATCCGGTCAGCTCCATGGGAAGCCATGTTTCCGCCATACCCAACCACCAGACCCAGAGGAATGTTCCCCTGGCTTCCAGGGCAGCGGCGGCCTTTTTTGGTACCTTTGGGTATGAACTGGATCTGAACCTGCTTACAGAGGAGGAGCAGTACCAGGTAAAGGAACAGATACGGTTCATGAAGGAACACAGGAAACTGATTCAGCAGGGAAGGTTCTACCGGCTTATAAGTCCCTTTGAGGGAAATGAGGCTGCCTGGATTGTGGTATCGGAAGACGAAAACAGGGCCATTGCAGCTTATTTCCGGTTCCTGCAGCCTGTGAATACCGGTTTTAAGCGGCTGGTGCTAAAGGGACTGAATCCGGGTACCATGTACCGGGTCAGCGGAATGGACTATACCTCGTACGGGGATGAACTAATGAGTGCAGGGCTGATTCTTTCGGATGGGGCCAGCGGCGTACGGACCAGTCCGGTGCCCCAGGGAGATTATCTGTCCCGGTTATTTTTGGTGGAGGCACAGCCTTGACAAAAACCTCCGGGCAGGTTATACTTAACAGGCAGTTTTCAGCAGATATCCATGCAGGCATTTGCTGATACATCTGCGTATGTACGGCCTAATATGTCATAAAGTTTCCACGCAGCCGGGGAGATAGCGGTGCCCTGTACCTGCAATCCGCTCCAGCAGGGGTGATACCTTGCCTCGGGCTGTTTGCTGCGAAGCTGCCTTGTGTAAGTGGCGTTGACGTCTGGGTCTTACGCAACGGGAATCCGTGAACCGTGTCAGGGCAGGAATGCAGCAGCACTAAGCGGAATCTCCCGTGTGCCGTGAGGCAGCCTGGATTGAGTTAACTGCATGAGTAACGTTCGTGGCAGCAGCACAAAGCAAGGTGCGTGGAATTTAAAAATGGGATATAAATCTGAGGATACGTCACTGTATCACCGGATTTATGTCCCATTTGTATTTCTGCACGGCGCGTTTCCCCGGAGCCGGCCAGCTGCCCGGATTCTGCGGCTGGCCGGTTGGCCTGCATGAGGCTGCCCGGTTGGCCGAATTTATACTTGCCCCGATAACACCTTTGCGTTATAATTACAAAATGGGTATAATAGAACCATTCCCAGGAAACATAACAGAAAGTGAAGAAACTCTATAAGGAGGAAGTGCAATATGAGAAGGATTGGGATGCTGACCAGCGGCGGAGACTGCCAGGCACTGAATGCCACTATGAGAGGTATGGCAAAGTCCTTATATAACATGTTTGATGACGTGGAAATAATTGGATTTGCAGACGGATATAAAGGACTTATGTATGCAGACTATCAGATCATGAAATCATCAGATTTCTCAGGGATTCTCACCCAGGGCGGTACCATTCTCGGAACTTCTCGCCAGCCTTTCAAGCTCATGCGCACTCCTGATGAGAATGGACTGGATAAGGTGGAGGCCATGAAGCACACCTACAAAAAGCTGAAGCTCAGCTGCCTTGTCGTGCTGGGCGGGAACGGCAGCCAGAAAACAGCCAACATGCTAAGCGAAGAAGGACTTAACGTGGTATCCCTTCCCAAGACCATTGACAATGACCTGTGGGGAACGGATATGACATTTGGGTTCCAGAGCGCGGTGGATGTTGCCACCAATGCCATTGACTGTATCCATACCACGGCTGCGTCCCACGGGCGGGTGTTCATCGTGGAGGTCATGGGACATAAGGTGGGCTGGCTGACCCTGTATGCAGGTCTTGCAGGCGGGGCGGACATTATACTTCTTCCAGAGATACCATATGATATCAATATTGTGTGCGATGCCCTGACCAAGCGGTCCAAGGCAGGCAAGCGCTTCTCCATCCTGGCAGTGGCCGAAGGCGCCATTTCCAGGGAAGATGCCAAGATGAGCAAGAAGGAACTGAAGGAAAAGAAGAAAAGCGGAGTGGTATATCCGTCTGTGGCCTATGAAATCGGGGCCAAGATACAGGAAGTCATCGGCAGCGAGGTTAGGGTTACGGTTCCCGGCCATATGCAGCGAGGCGGTGAGCCATGCTCCTATGACCGCGTGCTGGCCACCAGGCTGGGCGCTGCGGCAGCCAGGCTGATTGCCCAGGAGCAGTATGGCTACATGGTGGCGGTGAAAAACAACGACATCACCCAGGTGCCTCTCTCCGAGGTTGCAGGAAGACTTAAGACGGTGGACCCGGAGTGTTCCATGATTAAGGAAGCCAAGATGGTGGGCATCAGCTTTGGCGATGAATAACAG
>ERZ1504303.235-NODE-235-length-12737-cov-8.840167_pt1 | contig 12737 bp, 10 predicted proteins | sample MGYA00571862_ERZ1504303 | MGnify/ENA primary metagenome ERZ1504303 (study PRJEB39906, sample SAMEA3182079) | gut metagenome | biome: human; feature: gut; material: Stool; isolation source: human stools | place: Canada | collected 2012-11-20 ... | reverse complement strand
CTTCATTATATTAATGTATTAAAATAAACATATGATTTCAGTTGACGGACTAACAGTAGAGTTTGGTGGAAGCGCCCTTTTCTCGGATGTTTCTTTTGTGATTAACGAGAAAGATCGTATCGCCTTGATGGGTAAGAACGGTGCCGGTAAATCTACCTTGTTGAAGATATTGGCCGGCGTGCGGGAGCCAAGCCGTGGAAAAGTGTCCGCCCCTAAAGATACCGTGATCGCTTATTTGCCGCAGCATTTGATGACGGAGGATGGCCGTACCGTTTTCGAGGAGACGGCGCAGGCTTTCGCCCATCTGCACGAGATGGAGGCGGAGATCGCCGAATTGAATAAGCAACTGGAGACTCGTACGGACTATGAGTCGGATAGTTATATGGAGCTGATCGAGCGGGTCTCTACCTTGAGCGAGAAATTCTATTCCATAGAGGAGATCAATTACGACGCCGATATAGAGAAAACCTTGTTGGGACTGGGTTTCAAACGGGAGGATTTCGACCGGCAAACCAGTGAATTCAGCGGTGGCTGGCGTATGCGTATCGAGCTGGCGAAACTACTGTTGAAGAAACCGGATGTCCTTTTGCTGGACGAGCCGACGAATCACTTGGATATCGAGTCTATCCAGTGGTTGGAGGATTTCTTGATCGATAACGGTCAGGCCGTAGTGGTGATCAGCCACGACCGTGCGTTCGTGGATCATATCACGACTCGTACGATCGAGGTGACGATGGGCCGGATTTATGATTATAAGGTAAACTATAGCCAATACTTGCAATTACGGAAGGAACGTCGTGAGCAACAACAGAAGGCTTATGACGAGCAACAGAAGATGATCGCCGAGACGAGAGAGTTCATCGAGCGTTTCAAGGGCACGTACTCCAAGACCTTGCAGGTGCAGAGCCGTGTGAAGATGCTGGAGAAACTGGAGATCTTGGAGGTGGATGAGGAAGATACCTCGGCTTTGCGCTTGAAGTTTCCGCCTTCGCCTCGTTCGGGCTCTTATCCGGTGACGATCGAGAATGTCTCGAAAGCGTATGGCGATCATACGGTTTTCCGAAACGCTAATCTGATGATCGAGCGAGGGGATAAGATCGCTTTCGTCGGGAAGAATGGCGAGGGTAAGTCTACCTTGGTGAAGTGTATCATGAAAGAGATCGAGCATGAGGGGACGTTGACGCTGGGGCATAACGTGATGATCGGTTATTTCGCCCAGAACCAAGCCTCCCTGCTGGATGAGAATCTTACGGTTTTCCAGACGATAGACGATGTGGCGCAAGGCGATATCCGTAATAAGATCAAGGATCTGCTGGGTGCGTTCATGTTTGGCGGCGAGAACTCGGCGAAGAAGGTGAAGGTGCTTTCCGGTGGCGAGCGCACACGTCTGGCCATGATTAAGCTATTGTTGGAGCCTGTGAACTTGCTGATTCTGGATGAGCCGACAAACCATCTGGATATGAAGACGAAGGATATCTTGAAGCAGGCGTTGCTTGACTTTGACGGGACGTTGATCGTCGTATCCCACGACCGTGATTTCTTGGATGGGCTGGTCTCTAAGGTCTATGAGTTCGGAAACCAAAAAGTGACGGAGCATTTGGAAGGCATCTATGAGTTTATGCAGCGCAAGAAGATGGAGAATCTGCGTGAGCTTGAGCGGAAGAATTAAATCCTCCACCCAAGCGTCAGCATAATATCATACGTGGAGCTATCTATATCTTTATGATACTTATAATGGGTACGGCGGGAGAAATAACGATTTCGCAACGCAATATTCCATTTATGCTTGGACATATAGGCTAAGGTGGTGGAAAATACCGTTAAACGTGCGTTGCCGGCATCGCCTTGTACGTTTAACTTTGTAGGGTCCACCGCATTCCAGTCTATATCCGGCTCGTATCCTTTCCATGTGAAGATATGGTAGTTCTCCAAATCGATCAAGAACGCCCAGCGTTTATCGTAGGCCAATCCGGTAAACGCTTTCACGCTATAACCGCTTCCCAGATTATAATCTCTCTCTTCCAGCCGGAGGTAATCGGAGATGCTTGCGCCCAAGGCGACTCCTGTTCCGTATAATTCGGCGTAAACATCTACCTTATTGTCCGGCGTGCCTCTTTTGTAATAGATCAATCCACCACCGACCGCCGCCGCTTCCGATATGCGGTAGGGAGCTACCGTTTGGGAACTATTGGATTTTAACTCGGAATCATAGTAGTCGAAATGCTGAAAGATTCCAGCGGCCAGACTACGAGGGCCTTTACTCCAGACCTGTTTCCCCCAGATAGCCCCAACGGCATTGACTTGGCTGATGAGCGGCTGGCTCGAAAAGAAATCGAACCCGGCCTTCAACTGAAACCATTCATAGGGCGAATAGAAGTCATCATTGAAAGGATCTCCATAATCCAACCTGAAGGATACGTGCATGCTCGTAGTGCCATGCTTGGAGCCTTCCTGCTCGGCAAGGAAGCGAGGACCAACACCCACGATGAAGTTTACGGGAACCGAGGTGTAGACACGCCCCTTGGAGCTGCTGTGTCTCCAAGCTTCTCCCGTGATGATACGATTGATCGCCCGCATCGGAGATATCAAACCGGATAAGATCTCCCGTCCCACACGTTCCGCCCCGTGGGAGCGGTTGTCGATGAATAAGTCGGAGAGCCGGTAGGTAATCTCACCTAATTCTATACCGCCGAAAGAGGTGGCAAGCATGTCATTGATGGAGGGCGGTTCCGTTTCCATAAAGAATTCCCACATTAGGCTGCCTCCCGCCGCGAATGGAATGGATTGCCAGAAATTCAGTCCGTTGCTACGGGCCGCGTTGAAATATAACGATCCGTGATAGGGATGGGCCACCAGATTGGTAGAGAACTTATCCGTGTCCCAAACAGGCCCCGTCTTGAAGTTTTGCTTAATCGTATGTCCGTTTATCTTCGCGAAATCCTCGTTCATTAAGAAACGGTCGAAAGTCCAGACGGCCATGTTCATTCCGAATACCTCGCTTGCTGCCAACCAAGGGCGGCGTGGAATGAAAAGGGCCGTGTCGCTCACGTAATTGCGGGCATCCATCTGAGGGAAGTGTTGCCCCCACATCCATTGGCTGGATAGCAGACAGATCAACCCGATCAACATGCATTTTTTCATCCTCATCTAATTCAATTCTCTTTTGTAAATAAAAATCAATAGGTTACGGTTATAACCACTCCGCAAACTTATATATAATAAACATTTAGGTATTCTTTCTATAAATGCTGTTATTTGCGAACTATTCCGTATTTTTGCGAAAAAAACAAAATGATAGATTTTATCACCTTTTGTGACTATACAGGGACCTTTGCGTTTGCCATAAGTGGCATAAGATTGGCTTCTGCGAAACAATTTGATTGGTTTGGCGCCTATGTGGTGGGTGTCGTGACCGCTGTAGGAGGAGGTACGATTCGTGATATTTTATTGAACGCGGTGCCTTTTTGGATGGAACAAGCCTCTTATTTGGTTGTCTCGGCCTTGGCTTTGTTGTTCGTTATCGCTTTCCGAAAATACGTGATCCGTTTGAACAATACATTTTTTATATTCGATGCTATCGGATTGGGGTTGTTTGTGGTGGTAGGTATCGCCAAGACCTTGGATTTCGGGTTCCCCATGTGGGTGGCGATCGTGATGGGAACCATAACCGGCTCGTTTGGCGGTATGATGAGGGATATATTGATTAATGAGGAACCTTTGATATTCCGGAAAGATATTTATGCGTTGGCTTGTGTCTTTGGCGGTTTGATATATTATATATGTATGCAAACTTCTATGTCGGCGGCGATGATACAGTTCGTATCGGCGTTGAGCGTGTTCCTCGCACGTATAATCGCCGTAAAATATCATATAAGTGTTCCGGTGTTGAAAGGAGAAGAATAATTTATTAACTTTGCATAATTATATGGACATGCATACTCAACAAGAAAAGGCTTCCATCCTGTTGATATATACGGGTGGGACGATAGGTATGATCGAGAATCCGGAGACTGGAGTGTTAGAGTCGTTTAATTTCCAGCATTTGAAGGACAATATGCCGGAGTTGAAGAAACTGGGGTATTCGGTGGCCACGATACAGTTTGATCCTCCGATGGACTCCTCGGAGATGGGGCCGGACTCGTGGATGAAGATCGTGAAAATCATCGCCGATAATTATCAGAAATACGACGGCTTCGTGGTACTGCATGGCACGGATACAATGTCGTATACGGCATCGGCATTGAGTTTTATGCTCGAGAACCTGAGTAAGCCGGTGATCCTTACGGGATCGCAATTACCGATCGGGATGTTGCGTACCGATGGGAAGGAGAACTTGATTACGGCGATCGAGATAGCGGCTGCCAAGGAGAACGGCTTACCGTTGGTCCCGGAGGTCTGTATCTTTTTTGAGAATGATTTATTGAGGGGGAATCGTACGAGTAAGATAAATGCAGATAATTTTAATGCGTTCCGTTCGTACAATTACCCGGCTTTGGCTCATGCGGGTATCTATATCAAGTATGATCTGCCGCAGGTATATCATCCGGTATCGCGTAAGCCGCTGAAGCCGCATTATTTGTTGGACCGAAATATCGCTATACTAAAACTATTCCCCGGAATTTCTCCGCAAGTAGTGGAAAGTATCCTGAATATCCCGGGTCTGAAAGGTGTGGTGATGGAAACATTCGGAAGCGGAAATGCTCCGTGCGAGGAATGGTTCTTGAATATGTTGAAGGAGGCTGTAGACCGTGGTATCGTTATCGTGAATGTTACTCAGTGTAGGGCCGGAAGTGTGGAGATGCACCGTTATGAGACGGGGCACAAATTGTTGGAGGCAGGCGTGACGAGCGGCTTCGATAGTACGACGGAGAGCGCCGTGACGAAGCTAATGTTCCTCTTCGGCCATGGGCTGACACCCGACGAGGTGAAGGAGCATATGAACTGCTCGTTGATCGGGGAGGTATCGATCCCTGAGACGTTCCGCCCCTAGTGTATACTATGTAAAACAGAAAAAAAGCAGTGTTGCGGAATAGGAGAGTATGAAACTATCATTTCTGAGTTTAGCTAGTGGGAGCAGTGGGAACTGCTATTATTTGGGGACTTCGGAATTCGGTATGCTGATTGACGCAGGTATCGGAATCCGGACCATAAAGAAAGTATTGAAGGACCGGTCGATCGATTTTACCAAGATCGTGGCCGTGTTGATTACCCACGATCATGCGGATCATATCAAGACGGTCGGGTATTTGGGCGAGAAGCTTTGCATTCCTGTCTATGCGACAGCCGACGTGCACCGGGGGATTGATAAGAGCCGGTATGTGGAGGAGACCTTATGTGTCTCTCGCAAGGTTATAGAAAAAGAAGTTCCATTCCTTATCCGTGATTTCCGTATCACGGCTTTCGAGGTGCCTCACGATAGTACTGATAATGTGGGGTACCATATCGAGTATGGTAATCATAAATTCACTTTCGCTACCGACGTAGGCCATATCACGGACACGGTGGGGAAATATATCTGCATGGCGAACCATTTAATATTGGAAGCGAACTATGACGAGGAGATGCTTCGTTTCGGTACATATCCTGCTTTCTTGAAAGAGCGGGTGGCGAGCCCGACCGGGCATTTGAGTAATAGGGAGGCCGCGGAGTTCTTGGCGACCCATTATAATACCGGTTTGAAGAATATCTGGCTTTGCCATCTCAGCCGGGACAATAACCATCCCGAACTGGCCTATAAGACAGTGGATATACGTCTTTTCCAAGAGGGCATAAGGGTAGGGAAAGATGTCTCATTGGTAGCGTTGAAGCGGACTACACCCTCGGATATTTACGAGTTTGATTAAAATTTTATGAAAAAAAGTAGTCGAAAAGTTTGCGGGGAAAAATAAAACCTCTATCTTTGCACCCGCAATCGAGAAACAAACGGTGGTTTGAAAAAGTAACGATAGCGAAACAGAATGACTTGGTAGCTCAGTTGGTAGAGCAAATGACTCTTAATCATTGGGTCGAGGGTTCGAGCCCCTCCCAGGTCACACGATTTACTTATTGGAAAGATGGCAGAGTGGTCGATTGCGGCGGTCTTGAAAACCGTTGAACTGAGAGGTTCCCGGGGTTCGAATCCCTGTCTTTCCGCAGAGAGTCCTGTAAGGCGAAAGCTTTACGGGATTTTTTGTTTTTGAGGCGTTTGTCCGGGCACAAACGGAAAGAGGTAGCGGGCATCGCTAGAATGAGAAAGTGTATAATAATATGGAAACAGGATCATTGCGGATAAGTGATATACGGCCGGATTTTATCTATATGATGGAACAAGCCGTGAAAGCCCCATCGGGGCATAATACCCAACCTTGGTTGTTTCGTGTGCAAAAGGATAGGATACAGATTCTTCCGGATATGAGTAAGTCCCTTCCGGCCGTAGATCCGGATAACCGTGAGTTATTTATTAGCTTAGGATGCGCCACCGAGAATCTTTGCATTGCGGCTGAGGCAAAAGGATATACTCCGCTACCGTTTTTTTCAGGATCGGGGGAGATCACCGTACTCTTGTCGGAGGCATCGATGATTAAGGAGACGAGTGGGCTTATCGAGGAAATTTCGGTGAGACAGACGAATCGAGGCATATATTCCGGGGAAATGATTCCATCGGATCAACTGAGCTATTTGAGGAATACGCCTTTGGAGGAAAATATCAGTCTGCATTTGTGGTCGAAAGGAGAGTGGGAGTTCGATACGCTTTCTTCTTATATATTTGCGGGGAATAACCGGCAAATGAACGATCGTCTGTTTAAGCGAGAGCTGAAATCATGGATGCGTTTTAATAAGAATCATGTACGAGCTACATCGGACGGCCTGAGTTATGCGGTGTTCGGGGCGCCGAACCTTCCCCGTCTTATCTCAGAGACAATCATGGGAAGTGTCTTGAAAGCCGGCATACAAAATAGGGGAGACAAGAAGAAGCTGGACTCTTCTTCTCATTTAGCCTTGTTCGCCTTACGGATAAATACGCTACCGGAATGGTTTGCGCTAGGCCGGAGTTTGCAACGTTTTCTTTTGAGAGCTACGGAAAAGAATATCGCTTTCGCCTTTTTGAACCAGCCTTGTGAGGTGCGTGATCTTTCCGGTTTGCTGGCGAAAGACTTGTCTTTCACCAACGAGATTCCAGCCTTGATCCTCCGTCTGGGATACGCCAAGCGGAAAATGCCGTACTCACCTCGAAAGTCTTGGCGTGAGAGGCTGGTTCCGTAATGGTTAAGTCAGATAGCGAGTACCCTCGTTCATGCCAGCCTGCACGGGATATGCCAATACGAAACTGTTTGCCTGGAAGTATTTGTTGAGGTACTTGGGGATACGGGCCATGGCGGGAGCGTAGGAAAGTCCTTCCTTGCGGCTAAGGATAATCCACATCGTGTCGTCCGGTTTTATATCCCGGAAAACGATCAGGAAGTCATCCCAGTCGTTGAATTCGATATAACTGGCTTCTCCGCTTTTCTTGGCTAATAATTTCTTTAAGGCATTCAAGGTCGCTTCCGAACCGTAAAAGACTGTCGCTGCACCTGTGTTCTGGGTCACGTTTCGTAACCGGAAGATGATTTGGTTGAAACCGATTTCTTTTTCGGCCAATTCCGGGATGATGATCAGATGCCGTCTAACGGTAGAGATGGGTTGTGCGGGCTTGTATATGAATGTACTTACACTACTTTCCGCCAATACACTTTCCACGATATGGCCTAGGAAGGCCGCCGGTATATCTTTTTCCTTGTGCAATCCCACTACCAGATCTGTGATCTCCCGCTCTTTTACCACGCTGGCGATAGCATTCGATACGCTTAAGTCATATCTTAATAAATCTTTCATCCGGGTATCCGTGGCGGCAGCCGTATTGACTGCGGTCTGTAGAACCCTGCGGGATTGTTTTAACGCTTTCTCGTCTGAATGATGGTTATCTATCACTTTTAGGGCAAACAAGCCGTTCTTGTTTTGGGGAGATTTGATCGCCAAGCTGAGGTTGACCAGCTCTTCCACGGTCTCTTCATTGCTGACTGGTATCAAGATATGCTCTGATTCTTTTTTGTTTTCCTCCTTATCGGATATATCTTGGGCCGCTATGTTATGAGCGCCTTTTTGGGCGGCGAAAGAGGCGATGGTGCAAGTGACAAGTATCATCAGGATCGTACCGTTCAACACGCTCTCATTTAATAACCGGATTGGTTCCCCATTAGCGTCTGTTCCGGTGATTACGTTATATCCGACCATCACGGCGGCCAATGTAGCGGCGGCTTGTGCGTTACTTAGGCCGAAAATAACGCTTCGCTGATCCGTGGACAGATGGAAAGTCTTTTGGGTCATCCAAGCGGCTATGTATTTGGCGGCCGTAGCTACGATAATCATGATAAGCCCAACTTTAATGGTCTCGAAACTGGTAAAGAACGTACGATAATCTATTAACATACCTACGCCCAACAAGAAGAATGGGATGAATATGGCATTTCCTACGAACTCTACACGATTCATCAAGGGTGAGCTTTGCGGGATAAGGCGATTTAGGGCTAGTCCGGATAAGAACGCCCCGATGATCGCCTCCATACCCGCTACCTGAGCTAGGAAAGATCCCAGAAATACCATCACCAGCACGAATATATACTGTGATATATATCGTGTACATGCTTAAAGAACCAACGCCCAATGAAAGGGAAACCGAATAATACGATTAATGCGAATATCAAGATGGAAACGCCCAGACGAATCCAAAACATATCGTTGACCTGTCCGGTGGCCATGCCGACAATGATCGTTAGGACGAGCAATGCCAAGGTATCAGTGATCATCGTTCCTCCTACGGTGATACTGACAGCTTTGTTTTTGCTGATACCCAGTTTGCTGATAATCGGATAGGCGATCAATGTATGGGAGGCGAACATACTGGCGAGTAAAACGGAGGTCAATACGTTGAATCGCAGGACCCATATTCCGACAACCGTTCCTAGGATCATCGGAATGAGGAATGTGTACATGCCGAATACTAGGCTTTTCGTACTATTTCTCTTAAAGTCCGCCATATCGATTTCCAATCCGGCGAGAAACATGATATAAAGCAATCCCGCCGTCCCGGACAAGATAATGCTGCTATCCCGTAATACGAGATTAAAGCCGTGCGGTCCGATAATTGCGCCGGCAATGATCAGTCCAAGCAGGTGAGGGATTCTCAGCTTGTTTAATAAAAGGGGAGCGGCCAGGATAATTAAAAGAATCAAGAGAAATTTTAATACCGGGTCCGCTAAGGGCAATGTGAAATCTATTGTCGAGGCTAATACCATATGCGTAATTTTTTCGTTATAATTTGAAACAAAAATAATAAGAATTTGCGGAGATTGCAGCGTTTACGCCAACTTTGCATCTTCTTTTATAGATAACAATGAATGTGTGAGTTTTATAAGTTAAAGTATATGTAAATCTTGGGACATTAGCGTGAACCGATTATATTTGTACATACATTGCATTGAGTTTATTGTTATAAAACTAAAAAGCGTTTAAACCCTTTGCATAAAAGGGTGTCAAACATGAAAAGAGAAAAATATTTATTTAATGTAGAGGAGAAACAAATATGAAACCCATGAAATTAACATCTTTAGTGATGATGCTTCTGATCGCGTTTAGTGCCGCGGCTCAGGAGGAGTTCTTTGATGATGTGTATTTCTCTTCCAAAAACAAGAAAAAGAAAGAACAGGTTGAAGAGAAAAAGGTTGTTCAGCCGAAACAGGAGTCTAGGGCCCTGGTCGCTACAGCCAAGAGCCCAGCTTCTTCAGACAGCCGGGATGTGGATGAATATAACCGTCGTTATACATCAGTCGAGGTAGAGGAGCCTTATCGTGAGGATGATTCCGTTATCTATGAGGATAGCGATGAGAATGAGTCTTCTTCCGAGCGTCGTTCGGATACTGAATATACGGAACGTATCATTCGTTATCATTCGCCGAGTAAGATTACGATCGCCGGAGCGGATCAAGTCGATTTGTATCTGAGTGACGGATATTATGGTTACGGCTATGATACGGATTATTCGAACGGTAGCGCGAACGTGAATTTTAATATCAATGTCGGCAACGGCTGGGGCTCGCCTTGGTATACAGGTTGGTACGATCCTTGGTTCTATAGCTATAGCCCTTGGTGGACTTATTCATCTCGCTTCTACGGCCCGTCTTGGGGATTCGGCTGGGGCTGGGGAGGCTTTTATGCCGGCTATTATAGTCCGTGGTACGATCCATGGTATGGCCCGTCTTGGGGCTGGGGTGGAGGCTATTGGGGTGGCCATTGGGGACATCATCACCATTACTATCCCGGTTACTACTCGACTCCAAGTAGACATTATTCAAACGGACGTTCCTCTTATCGAGATAATCGCTCTTATGCGAGTGGCAGAGGTTCCGGTTATACAGGTGGGCGGAGCAGTGGCTCTTCTTCCTTGAGAAATTCAGGATCGACTACAAGACCTTCGTCTTCAAGTTCATTGAGCAATGGACGTGCGGGATCTACCCGTAGGGAATCTGCTATATCCTCTGGTGCGGGACGTCGTTCCTCTTCTTCTGTTAGAAATTCGGCAACGACAAGAAGTAGCTCGGGCATAAGTAATAGCTCGGCGAGAACAAGGATTTCCAGAAGTAGTTCTGGAGCCGCATCTTCTTCCGGACGTCAATATTCAGCTCCGGTAACACGTTCCTCTTCTAGGAGCAGTAGCGATTTCTCAAATAGTCGCTCTTCTTCCAGTCAATTTAGAAGTTCCTCTCCTTCTCGTAGTAGTTCGGTAGGTTCTTCTTCCGGTAGCTTCGGTGGAGGTCGTTCTAGTGGAGGCTCTGTTGGTGGCGGAGGTGGCCGTGCCGGTGGTGGTCGCAGGTAAAAGTGTTAGGTTGATAAAATTAGAGATACGATGAAAAGGATAGGAATTATAATGTCGGTGCTTGCCCTGTGTGGCGGCACCGCTTTTTCGCAGTCACAGTTGGATGCCTTTAAGTATTCCCAGACGGAGTTGAATGGTACGGCTCGTTATTTAGGAATGGGTGGTGCTTTTGGTGCGTTAGGTGGTGATATTTCCGCTATGAATACGAACCCGGCAGGCTTGGCGATTTATAAAAGCTCGGAGGTGGTTACGACATTGAGTTTGTCTTCGGCCTCGGCGAAGACCGATTGGCTTGGTTCGAAGGTGGATAACAGCCGTACGAAGGTGAGTTTCGATAATATCGCTTACGTAGGATATTTCCCGACAGCGAATGATGAGGGTATCGTGAGCTGGAACGTTGGTTTCTCTTATAATCGCTTGAAGAATTATAGCCGGAATTATACGATGGCTACAGGAGGTGATTTGAATACTTCTCTTTCTGATTATGTGGCCATGCGTGCGGCAGGAATGCCTAGCGGACTGTTAGGGGAGGATAAGGACTATAATCCTTATAACAATCAAGACTTGGGTGATTGGCTATCTATTCTAGGATACAATGCCGGTTATATGGATTCATATAACGATAATGATAAAGAGTATTATAGTGCGTTCGGAGATAATAATGCGGATGGGCAATGGAGTCCATATTTATTGCAAGGAGGTCAATTAAAAGTTTCAGAGCGAGGTTCCGTGGATCAATATGATTTGGCTTTCGGTATAAATATATCGGAACTTGTGATGCTTGGCGCTACGGTTGCGATTACGGATCTGAACTATCGATATCAGTCATCGTATGATGAGGAATTTACGAACGGCAATAATTTATACTTAGATAATTACTTGGATACGGATGGTACCGGGTATTCATTTAATGTGGGTGCTATCGTCCGTCCCGCCGATTTTCTTCGCTTGGGTGTGGCTTATAATTCACCTACGTGGTATAAGATGACAGATCGTTATTATGGTGAGGCCGGTTCTTATCTGACCTTTATGGATAAAGGGGAGATGAAAGAGCGTAAACTAGATGCCGCTACCCCTAATAATGCTTATTATGACTATGAATTCCGTTCTCCGGATAAATGGATCTTTAGTGCCGCCGCTATCTTGGGTACGACCGCTTTGATAAGCGTTGATTACGAGTTGATGAATTATAAGAATATGCGTATGTATCAAACGGATGGTAGCAGTAACGTGTATACTAACCAAGATATAACGGATAATTTCAAGTCAATGAATACGATCCGTGTAGGTGCGGAGGTAAAGGTTACTCCTCAATTTGCCGTAAGAGCAGGTGTCGCCTACAGCGATAGTCCGATCAAGGATAAACTGAAGAATGGAGAGAAAGAGGTCTTTACGGTTGGTACGATTCCTAATTATACGATCGATAAAGGGGTCATGAATTATACGGTAGGTATCGGTTATCGCTTCACCCCGAACTTCTATACGGACTTGGCTTGTGTATTCCGTACGCATAAGGAAGATGTTTATGCGTTCTCTAATATGTTTGCGGGAGATGATCCGAAACCATTCCTCGAAGCCCAACCCGCCACGATGAAAACAAACACGACTCGTGTAGCTTTGACATTGGGATACAAGTTCTAATATACATATATTTTAGATCAGTAAAGTCCCCTGTTCGTACGTTAAAGGTGCGGGCAGGGGACATTCTTTTTATAATTTGAAATAAAATGTTTGTTGGTTTAAAATATTTTTCGTTCTTTTGCTTCCATAAATAACATTGTATAACAGTTAAAATCCCATCGCCTATAGCATAAACATTACTCGAATAAACTAAAAATGTGAAAGTAAT
>ERZ1504303.66-NODE-66-length-18814-cov-7.603604_pt1 | contig 18814 bp, 13 predicted proteins | sample MGYA00571862_ERZ1504303 | MGnify/ENA primary metagenome ERZ1504303 (study PRJEB39906, sample SAMEA3182079) | gut metagenome | biome: human; feature: gut; material: Stool; isolation source: human stools | place: Canada | collected 2012-11-20 ... | reverse complement strand
CTGTATAAAGGCGTCAAGACCCGCTGCCGCATAGATTGTTATCGCAAACAAATAAGGATAATGATAACGGGAAGTGATCACGAACAAAACCGTTACTGCTGTGCCTAAAACAGGGATCAGAAGATAGATATTCCGCTCTCGTAACAGATCGTGCCGGTTCGTCCAAACGTAATAAAAGAATAGTAAAAGAACCGTGTAATAGACAATGCTTTTCAACGCCAGGGAAACGATTAACTCCATCATCTTCACATTATTACCCTCCGCCTTTGAAAGAACTACTCTAAATCCCATATCCGGCTTTACACGCTCCGTCCAGGTATCTTCACAATACAAAGCAGCCAACTTGAAGGGCAGTTGGGAAACATACTTAAACGGATGCTCCGATATCCAGCGGACTGACGCACGCTTCAGCAGGCTGTCCCGCTCCATGTAGGTATAATCTCCGGGAGGAAGGCAAATATAATTGTCCGGATCATCGAAGCCGTTAAAATTGACTAAACCGTTTGCTTCATCAAAAGAACTCATCGCTAAGTTATAGCCTCCGGACACCGCTTGATAGACAAAATGGCCGGTTCTCTCCTTCGCACTCCGCCCGATCAGGAAAACAGTCAAGACAAGCGGCAAGGCCAATGCTGCATAAGACTGCCACCGGCGCTTTTGCACGATGAAAAGGAGCAAAATCACGAATAAAAAGACAATTGCCAGAGGACGGAACCAGTTAGCCACAGCGATCAGCACGCCGGCGACAGCCACAGGAAACAGCCGGCGAACGTTGCATAGCAGCAGGGCTGTCAATAGTAGGAAAGTAAAAGGCAAATCAGTCAATACAGCTATCGGAGCATATAGGTTCGAAAAAATCAACATATATAAAATAGCAGCGTAATATCCCGTTTTATTCGAAAACATCCGTCCGGCCAACTTCCGTATTTCAAATACCATTGCAATATTCATCAATAAATTCAGCAATCGGACAAAGGAGAAAGATCCGCAAAGATGATAGATCCCGATCAAAAGGTTTACATACCCCGGACCGAAAATAAAATCCTCATATTGGTTATGCACGTCCGGATACCAAGTGCCCCTCGCGATGCATTCCGAAGCCAGTTTCACATAAGCTTGGGCATCATCGTGGTTGGGCATATCCCAGTATTTTATTACCAGGCAAACCTGCAGGATCACCCATATGACAAACATGATCCGAAAAACGACCGGTATTTTTTTCCCTATCATTTCTTTTGCTCTTTTTGGGAGACAAAGATACAGCCTTTTCACCGGTAATCCGCCCGTGATAAATTAATTCTATCTGTACATTCGAGAAACAACGGGACGTATTTGCAACAAAATCAAACTCGGGATGGTTTCATTTTTAAAGAAACATAAAATAAAAACGCATTTAATATGACACGAGATTTTAAAGAAGCATTGAGACACCGCAGAACTTATTACCACATCACGAACAGTTCTCCGATATCAGACGAACAGATCAAAGAAATCATAGACTTCGCAGTCATGAACGTCCCTTCTGCCTTCAACTCGCAATCTACCCGCATCGTATTGCTGTTAGGCAAGAATCATAAAAAGCTTTGGGAGATAACGAAAGAGACATTGAAGAGACTTGTTTCAGCGGAAGTCTTCAAAGGGACAGAAGCTAAAATAGACGGAAGTCTGGCTGCCGGCTACGGAACGATCCTGTTCTTCGAAGACAAAGCGGTAGTTGAACAGCTGCAAGACTCCTTCCCTACTTATTACGACAAATTTCCGGTTTGGGCACAGCAAACATCTGCCATGCACCAGCTGGCGATCTGGACAATGTTGGAAGATGCCGGCTTAGGCGTGTCCCTTCAACATTATAATCCGCTGATCGACGAAACGGTATATGCGGAATGGAAACTCGACCCGAAATGGGAACTGGTGGCACAGATGCCTTTCGGAACGCCGACGGAAGGACCCGGACCGAAAGAGATCAAACCGTTAGACAAAAGAGTCCTGGTTTTCAAGTAAAAGAGCACAAGCATGAATTACGATATTGCAATCATAGGAGGAGGACCGGCCGGCTATACCGCAGCCGAACGGGCAGCCGAAGGAGGCCTGAAAACCGTCCTCTTTGAAAAGAACGCCATTGGAGGCGTCTGCCTGAACGAAGGCTGTATTCCCACAAAAACGTTATTATACTCCGCCAAGATATTGGACAGTTTCAAAACATCCTCCAAATATGGCATTTCACCGGAAGGAACACCGTCTTTCGACATGGACAAGATCATCAGGCGGAAGAACCGGACTGTCAAAAAGCTAACATCCGGTGTGAAGATGCGGCTCACTTCAAGTGGGATCACGATTGTCGAAGGGACAGCCGTTTTGAACGGGGAAACGGATGGAATGATCCGTATACAATGCGGAAACGACCTTTTCACCGTCAAAAACGTCCTCCTCTGTACCGGCTCCGAAACGGTAATCCCTCCAATCAAGGGACTTTCGGATACAGATTACTGGACTTCGCGGGAAGCGCTCGACAGCAAAGAACTTCCCAAAGAACTTGCCATCATAGGCGGCGGTGTCATCGGGATCGAGTTTGCTTCATTCTTTACCAGCATGGGAGTAAAAGTAAAGGTGATCGAGATGATGCCGGAAATACTCGGCGCGATGGACAAAGAGGCTTCCGCCATGCTCCGGAGCGAATACGCCAAGAAAGGGGTGGAATTTCATCTGAACACAAAAGTGACCGAAGTCAACCCGAAAGAGGTCATTGTCGAAAAAGACGGCAAGACGAATGCGATCTCCACAGACAAAATCCTGGTCAGCGTAGGCCGCCGGGCAATTACCAAAAATTTAGGTCTGGAAAGCCTTTCCATCGAGACGGACCGCCGGGGCGTCCGAGTGAACGAATATATGCAGACCTCCCATCCACACGTTTATGCAGCCGGAGATATCACAGGATTCTCGCAACTGGCCCATACGGCCTATCGGGAAGGTGAGGTTGCTGTCAACCATATCCTGGGGAATGAGGAACGGATGGACTACAGGGCTATTCCCGCCGTCGTCTACACCAATCCGGAAGTGGCCGGTGTCGGCAAGACGGAAGAGGAATTGAAGGCAAGTGGAGAATATTACAACCTTGTCAAGATACCGATGACCTATTCCGGCCGATTTGTCGCCGAAAACGAAACCGGCAACGGGCTATGCAAGCTCCTGACAAACGTGAACGGCCAGATCATCGGTTGCCATCTGGTGGGAAATCCGGCATCGGAGATCATCGTCATTGCCGGTATCGCCGTCGAGCACGGTTATACGGTCGATGAATTCAAGAAAACCGTATTTCCCCATCCGACTGTCGGAGAGGTGATACATGAAAGTCTCTACCTCTGATAATGCTTTATATCAACAATCCATACACGGATGCCTGGTTCAACCTGGCAGCCGAGGAGTATCTGCTCAAGAACTTTTCGGACGACATCTTCATGTTGTGGCAGAACGAACCGTCCGTCATCATCGGTAAGCACCAGAACGTATGGGACGAGATAAACCGAAACTATATTCAGAAGAAGCATATCAAAGTCGTACGCCGTTATTCCGGTGGCGGAGCCGTCTATCACGATTCCGGCAACCTGAATATCACTTTTATACAAAACAGCAAGGAACTCGCATCCGGCATATTCACAGCCCGGCTGATCGCCTTCCTTGCCACATTCGGCATCCGGGCAGAGGCTGACGAGCGGCAGGCACTCACGATCGACGGGTTGAAAATATCGGGCAGTGCGCAATCCATCCACAAAGGGAGGATCTTGCACCACGCCACCCTCCTTTTCTCCACCGACCTGTATCGCCTGACGACCGCCCTCAAAAGTACAGAACGGAGACCGGAAAGAAAAGAAATGAAGCCCGCTCCTTTTTATGTCAAATCCGTAAGAAGCCCGGTCACCAACATATGCACCTATACCCGTAAAGCGGTATCTATCGGAGAATTCAGAGACGCACTCCTGAACTATTTTACAGAAAACAAGACGGACACCCGTCCCTATTCATTCACTGAAGACGATTTGAACGCCATCCGGTCCCTACGTGACAACAAATACGCGACGTCGGCCTGGAACTTCAATATCAGAACATAAAATACACATTTAAACTATGTCGACATTTGAAATAAAAATGCCCAAACTGGGCGAAAGCATCACGGAAGGGACGATTGTCTCCTGGTCCGTCAAAGTAGGCGACGCTGTTCAAGAAGACGATGTCCTCTTTGAAGTGAGCACCGCCAAAGTCAGTGCGGAAATACCCTCTCCGGTTGCAGGAAAGGTGCTCGAACTGCTGTTTTCCGAAGGCGATACGGTGGCCGTCGGTACAACCGTCGCCCTGATCCAGCTGGAAGGCGAAGAGGGAGAAGCACCCGAAAGTACCACTCCTGCCGCAGCTAAAAGCGACGAAAGCACAATGGTACAGTCTGTACCGGCAGAACCCGCCCAGCCCGTCAAATCATCCAAGGAAGAAGACGGAAGATGGTATTCTCCCATCGTGCTGAAATTAGCACAGGAAGCCAAAATATCGCAAGCCGAACTGGACGCGATTCCGGGAACCGGCTACGAAGGACGACTCAGTAAAAAAGATATTAAAGATTATATCACGACCAAGAAAAGTGGCATCACCCCACAAAGTGATACCGAAAACTTGCGTCAACCGTCGACGCAGCCCACCATCGACGATCGACGCAACCCGGCATCTGTTACCGAAGACGAAACGGTCGAAATGGACCGCGTTGCCCGTATCATATCAGACCATATGGTCATGTCGAAAAAAGTGTCTCCCCACGTTACAACTGTTGTCGAAGCCGACGTCACCCGTCTGGTAAAATGGCGCAACCGCACGAAAGACGCATTTTTCAAACGTGAAGGTGTAGCACTCACTTTCATGCCTGCCATAGCGGAAGCTACAGCAAAGGCACTGGCTGAATTCCCGCACGTGAACGCTTCGGTCGACGGCTACAAAGTCATTCTGAAAAAGCATATTAACCTGGGTATCGCCGTGTCGCTGCCCGACGGTAACCTGATCGTACCGGTTATCCATGATGCAGACAAGTTGAATCTGAACGGCCTTGCTGCCAACATCGACACTCTTGCCGCCAAAGCACGCACGGGTAAGCTGATGCCAGACGATATACAAGGCGGAACTTTCACGATCACCAACTTCGGTTCGTTCAAGAGCCTGTTCGGTACGCCGATCATCAACCAGCCGCAGGTAGCCATCTTAGGCGTCGGCTTCATCGAAAAGAAACCGGCCGTCATGGAGACACCCGAAGGAGATACGATCGCAATTCGCCACAAGATGTACCTGTCCCTGTCGTACGACCACCGGATCATCAACGGTGCACTGGGTGGAGAGTTCCTGCGACGCGTAGCGGATTATCTGGAGAACTGGGATAAATGATGATTTATCTGTTACTTTTGGCTTGATCCAAAAGTAACCAAAAGATCAAGGCTTAAGCTGCTTCGCTACTTCGTTCCCTCCGTTCGCTGTCGCGTCTGAAACTCGCTTCGCTCAAACAGCAGACGCTCCGGACGCTCACTGCGGTCTCTGCGCTTTACGCTCACCAGCTTAGGCCGGAGATAGAGCCTGACGGCTCTTCAGGGATTGCCAATGCTGCCTGCTCCTTTGTGATCCCGCATCAAGTGCGGGAACAGGCTTGTCCCCGTGCCCCGCACGGGGACGCAAAAGAACGATCAGTATCGGCAATCCCAAAAGAAAGCGGAGCTTTCTTGGAAAGGCCTAAGCGGACGGGCGTCAAGCGGAGGGTAAAGACGAAGTGTCCGGAGCCTGCGCTGTTTGAGCGAAGCGAGTTTCGTAGGCGACAGCGTAGTCTTTGCTCGGAGTAGACCGGACGGTTAAGCCTTGACTTTTTGGTTACTTTTGGGTCAAGCCAAAAGTAACAGATCACAAAACAATTAAAACAACACACAAAATAATCAAGTATGAAACGATACGATATAAAAACGACCGATACCGAGACCCTTCGCAAATGGTATTACCTGATGAGTCTCGGCAGGGCGCTCGATGAAAAGGCGCCTTCTTACCTGCTCCAGTCCTTAGGCTGGTCCTATCATGCCCCTTATGCCGGACACGACGGCATCCAGCTCGCCATCGGGCAGGTATTCCACCGGGGAGAGGATTACCTCTTTCCCTACTACCGCGATATGCTGACCGTCCTGTCTGCCGGAATGACGGCGGAAGAAATCATCCTGAACGGCATCTCGAAAGCGACCGATCCGTCCAGCGGCGGACGGCATATGTCCAACCACTTCGCCAAGCCGGAGTGGCATATCGAGAACATATCCTCGGCGACCGGGACACACGACCTGCACGCCGTAGGTGTCGCCCGTGCAATGGTTTATTACGACCATAAAGGCGTCGCGATCACTTCGCACGGCGAGTCCGCCACTTCCGAGGGCTACGTCTACGAAGCCATCAACGGGGCGAGCAACGAGCAGCTCCCCGTTATCTTTGTCTTGCAGGACAACGGCTACGGCATCTCCGTCCCCAAAAAGGATCAGACGGCCAACCGCAAGGTAGCCGACAACTTCTCAGGCTTCAAGAACCTGCGCATCATCCACTGCAACGGAAAAGATGTCTTCGACTCGATGAACGCCATGACCGAAGCCCGCGAACATGCGATCAATACGCATAATCCGGTGATCGTCCATGCAAACTGCGTACGCATCGGCTCCCATTCGAACTCCGACAAGCAGACTTTGTATCGCGATGAAAACGAACTTGCCTACGTGAAAGCAGCCGATCCGCTGCAAAAATTCCGCCGTATGCTGCTCCGTTACAACCGCTTGACCGAAGAGGAACTGAAGCAGATAGAAGCACAGGCAAAAAAAGACCTGAGCACAGCCAACCGCAAAGCGATGGCGGCTCCCGAACCCGATCCTGCAACGATCTTTGACTATGTCTTGCCCGAACCTTACCTGCCGCAGAAATATACAGACGGCACACACAAAGAAGAAAATGGCGAAAAGAAAACACTGGTAACCGCAATCAACGAAACACTGAAAGCAGAATTCCGCCATAACCCGGATACATTCCTGTGGGGACAGGATGTGGCCAACAAAGACAAAGGCGGCGTGTTCAACGTCACCAAAGGCATGCAACAGGAGTTCGGGCCGAAGCGTATCTTCAATGCTCCCATTGCCGAAGACTACATTGTAGGCACGGCCAACGGCATGTGCCGCTTCGACCCGAAAATACATGTCGTGGTGGAAGGAGCCGAATTTGCCGACTACTTCTGGCCGGCCATCGAGCAATATGTCGAATGTACACACGAATACTGGCGAAGCAACGGACAGTTCACCCCTAACCTGACGCTCCGCCTAGCATCGGGCGGTTATATCGGCGGCGGGCTCTACCATTCGCAAACGATCGAAGGTGCGCTGACTTCCATTCCGGGAGCTCGCATCGTCTATCCTTCGTTTGCCGATGATGCGGCAGGACTGTTGCGCACCAGCATACGTTCGAAGGGCTTTACCGTCTTTCTCGAACCGAAAGCGCAATATAACTCGGTCGAAGCAGCCGGTTTCGTACCGGAAGACTTCGAGGTTCCTTTCGGGAAAGCCCGTATCCGCCGGCCTGGCAGCGACCTGAGCGTGATCACATATGGCAATACCACGCATTTCTGCCTCAGTGTCGCCGAGAGGTTGAAGAAAGAGCATAACTGGGACGTGGAAGTCATCGACATCCGCTCGCTGATCCCACTCGATACGGAAACGATCTTCGCTTCCGTGAAAAAAACCGGCAAGGTGCTGATCGTACATGAAGACAAAGTGTTCTCAGGTTTCGGAGCGGAAATAGCCGGTATCGTCGGCACGGAAATGTTCCGATACCTGGATGCTCCGATCCAACGCGTCGGTTCTACCTTTACGCCTGTCGGTTTCCATCCGGTCCTCGAAAAGGCGATCCTGCCCGGAGAAGAACGGATCTACAACGCAGCAAAAGCATTATTGGAATATTAATGAAGAGGGTATGTCAAAATCTCCTTGTCCCCGCACTTGATGCGGGGCTGCAAAAGGACAGACCTTATCAATCAGATTTTATAGGGCCGGTTTTAATGCGATCCCGCGAGGGGCGCGGGAACAGGATAGTTTTGACACACCTTCTATAAACAACATACAAAATGAAGAAAATAGGTTTATTCTATGGTGGCACAACCGCTAAAACAGCCGTAGTCGCCTTGAAAATACAAGAAGCATTCGCAGAAAACGAAGTCGTCCTGATCCCGATAGAAGGGGCGACACGCAAGGAGTTCGAATCGTTCGACAATATCATTGCCGGAACTTCCACCTGGTTCGACGGAGAACTGCCGACTTACTGGGACGAGTTCATGCCGGAAATAGAATCCATCGACATGACGGGCAAGAAAGTCGCCCTATTCGGGCTCGGAGACCAAGAACGCTATCCCGACAATTTCGTCGATGGGATCGGCATTCTGGCGGAAGCCTTTACCAAAAGCAATGCGGAACTGATCGGTTTCATGCCTGTCAACGACTACCATTTCACCCAATCACGGGCCGTTAAGGAAGGGCATTTCCTGGGACTTCCCCTCGATATCGAGAATCAGTCCGAACAAACGGAGGAACGGATACTGAAATGGGTGGCGAAACTGAAAAAGGAGTTTCAATAATATTTGCATTTGTTTCTGCTCTTGGCAGGGAGCTGTGTCGAAGCAAAATTTTGCTTACTAATAGATATAATTTAGGCACGGATTTCACGGAAAACACGGAAAAAATAAATTCATCCGTGTAAATCCGTGAAATCCGTGCCTAAAAAGATTGTGATAAAGGTGTTTTCCGATTACTGCAAGCGACGAATACCCACCGCCTTGTTATACTGGGCGAGAGACGCTTTCTGCTGATACCAAGTCTGAATCAAGCTGCTATAGGACTGAATCCAGGAAAGCTGGGCGGAAAGGACATCGAGGATCGGAAGTTTTCCCTCTTTATAGCTGAACGTATTCAGGTCGAGATTTTCCTCAGCGATCTTGCAGGCTTCTTCGGCAACATCGATCTGCTTCGTGTTTTCCGTCAGGCTGGTCCAGGAATTGGCTACCTCCTGGGAAATCTGGTCGCGGGTGTAATCCATAACATATTCCTTACTGCGTAAGATAGCTTTCTGAGAATTCACCTCTTTGAAACGGGCTCCCCAACGAAACAAAGGTATCTTCAGGGAGGCGAACACGGCAGGTGTCCAAAGCTGGTCGGACCCTTTCACGTTCAACATCGGAGTGCCCCAGGTTCCCTGAAAACCGATAGCCAGTGTCGGATTATACTTTGCTTTTGACAAGTTGATCTGCCGCTTCTGGTATTCAACATTCAATCGGGAGATCGTAAAGTCCGGCCGGTTCTGCAAAGCGGCCTCTTCCCCTATGTGCATCGGCAACGGCTGCACCGTCGTGATGGCATCGGCAATCTCCACCGGTGTCATAGGAGGAACACCCATTAGCACATTCAGGTTCTGCAAGGCGATCTGATAATCTTTGTACGCAGCGCTTTTGTTCAATTCCGCTTCTTTCAAACGGGACTGTACCTGCAAGAGGTCGGTCTTACTGATCTGCCCGTCATTGAAACGGGTTGTCAGCACGTTTGCCAATTCCTGCACAATATCGACATACTGGCACATGACATCGTACATGCCTTTACGGGCAGCAGCAGACCAGTAGTTCAGGTCGGCGGCATACACGATATTATCCGTCGTCAGGTCTTCCGCCTCGGAAGCGATCTGTCCCTGTATCTGGGCGGCCTTGTAATTGTTGTAGATTTGTCCGCCGGCATAGATCGGCTGACTTACGGTAGCTCCCAAACTATAGGTGTTATGATCCATTTCGACAGCCATGCCGGGGCCGAAATCCAAATCGTACTTATTGATACGGTACTGGTAGCTGCCGGAGAAATCGACAGCCGGGAAGAAAGCGGTCTTGGCCGCCTTGATAGCATGCTGCATCGCAATACGCTCTTCCGCACTCTGTTTGATCTGGCGGCTATATTCAAGCACTTTCTGCTTGTAGTCCGCAGCCGTGACGGGCTTTTCCTGTGCTCCCACCGATAAAGCCCCCAACAGCATACAACCGATAATTATTTTATTTCTCATACTCATTATACCGATTTAATCTTAAAGAATATACAATAGGTCACCGGAAGCACGAAGATGGTCAGGATGGTCGAAACGAACAGACCTCCCATGATCGTCGCCGCCATACCGGCAAACATGGCATCGCCCAACAATGGCAACATACCCAAAATCGTTGTCCCCGATGCCATCGTCACCGGAACGATACGCGTCTTGGTTGCCTCGATCACCGCATTGACCGGCGCCAGGCCACTGTCAAGCTGCAATCCTATTTCGTCCACCAGCACGATCGCATTCTTGATATTCATACCGATCAGACCTAACAGACCTAACATGGCAAAGAAATCGAGCGACTTGCCAAACACCAGCAACCCCAATACCACACCGATGAAGATCAGAGGCAACATACACATAATCAAGACCGGCTTCCGGTAGTATTTCGGGAAGAGGAACAACAGGGTGAGATAGATCAGACCGAACATCAACGGAATATTGGCAGCAATCGCCTTGTTACCTTTATCCTGTTCAGACTGTTCGCCGAAGTATTGCAGTTTGTATCCTTCGGGAACCTGTACCTCTTGCTGGATATCCTGCCACAACTGGCTGAAAGCAGCCATCGTATTGGCTCCGCGTTTCGGCTCGCACTGCATCATCATATAACGCTGACGATTATAACGCTTCACGACACTGTACTCATAATCAAGCGAGAAGTCGTCGATCACCTGCTCCACTTTGACAGAACGCCCCTTGGCGCTGTAGACAGGCAAAGTCTTGATATCGTTCAGGTTCATCGAATCGCGATCGGCATCTTTCAGCAGGATCGGCATAAACACATCTCCTTCGCGATATTCGCCTAAAGGCACGCCATTGGTTGCCGAACGAAGCGAATAAGCCATCTGCTGACGGGTGATACCTAAACGGAGACCTTTTTCCTGCGAGTACAACGGCTTCCATACCGGAACCTTGTTTCCCCAGCTGTTGCGCACTTCCATCACCATGTCGTTCTTGCGGGCGATTTCTTGTGCACGCTGTGTCAGAGCCACCAACGTATCGATATTATCGCCAACAAACCCGATTTCAATTGCAGCATCAGGCACAGGAGACAAAGCAAACAAAGCTGAACGAGTCAAAATATCCGGATAGTTGGCGACCATATATTCATAGAACTTGTTTTCCTCGCTCTGTGCATCTTTCGCGTCCTTGGTTTCGATCAGGACATTGGCGAAGTTCGGCTTTGGACCGATAGACGAACTTGCCAGATAATAACGTACCGGCGAACCTCCCAGCGTGAACGAATAAGATTTGATCTTATCATTATTCTTGAGATACTCTTCTATCTTGATCACATTCCTTTCCACATCGTCGATCCCATACCCTTCCGGGAAGATCAGGTCGGCACGAAAATAGGGCTTGTTCATGATCGGGAAGAAGCTCTGCGGCATAATGCTCATGATGAACAAAGACAAGAACAAGGTTGCCACCACCGAAGTAAGCGTGAGATAACGACGTTTGATCAGACGTCCCAGCACATTTTCAAACTTATGGTACAGTTTGGTGTCATAAGGATCTTTGGATTCACCCGGTTTCGCCTCCTTCAAGATGAAATTCCCGAAAGTCGTCGTTTGCGTCAAAGCCAATATCCAACTTAACCCCAAGGATACACCAAGCACGATAAACAATGGCTTGACAATTTCGGCCACCGAAGCTGGCGCCAAATACATCGGCAAGAAAGAACAAACAGCGATAAAGGTCGCACCCAACAATGCCCACTGCGGTTTGGTGGCCCCATCGACCAGCGCCTGATAGCGTGACAGACCGCGCTTGATACCGACCTGCGCATTATCGGTCACCACAATCGCGTTATCCACCAGCATACCCATCGCAATGATGAAAGCAGCAAGAGACGTACGGTTCAGCCCGACACCCCAGATCAGCATAATCAGCAACGTTCCGCCAACCGAGAATAGCAGTGAACTACCCACCAGCATACCTGCACGCGATCCCATCACAAGGAAGATAATCACGATAACGATGAGCAACGATTCGATCAGATTCAGGATAAATCCGTTATTCGCCTCGTTGGCAATCTGATTTTCCGGATAGATGGTTTTCAGTTCCATACCGATCGGGAAAAGCTGTTCCATCTCTTTCAAATGTTCGGCAACAGCGTCACCGACAGCCACCACATCATCTTTCGCACCCGTAGCCACACCGATACCGATGGCCCGTTTGCCATCCACACGCATCAGGTTGGAAGGCGGGTCCATATAGCCTCGTTCGATGGTTGCGATATCACCCAGGCGTACTTCGCCTCCACCCTTTGTCACGATCAGCTGGTCGCGTATATCCTCTATACTTTTATATGTACCTTCGGCACGTACACGAAGCTGGTAGGTCCCGGTCATGATCTCACCCGTATTGACCAGCAGGTTCTGGGTTTGCAGGACTTGCTGAATCGAATTCGGATCGATCCCCAAGTTCGCCAGCTTGGGAACCGAGATACGCACATTCACGACCTGCGTCTGTTCCGCAAACAGATAGACCTTCTGCACACCCTGAATAGGAGTCAGCTCGGTCTTGATCTTCTGCGCCCAATCGCGCATATCGTCGTAGGTAAAACCTTCGTCGGCTGTCAGGGCGTAATAGATACCGAACACGTCCCCGAAATCATCACTCACATTGATAGCAGAGGCGCCACTCGGAAGGCGAGGCTGTATGTTAGCCACCTTACGACGCAATTCGTCCCACTTGACCGGCATATAATCCGGGGCCAAAGTCGGCTGCAACTCGATCGAGATCTTCGACATGCCGAAATAAGATTCAGACTTGATCTGAAAAACATCCGACATGGACTGAATTTCCCTCTCGATAGGTTCCGTTATCAATTTTTCTACCTCCTGAGGAGTAGCACCCGGATATTGCGTAACCAAAACAGCCTGCTTGATTACGAAAGGCGAGTCCTCCTTCTTCGGCAATTTAAAGAAAGAATATATACCTCCTATCAGCATGATAGCCAAAAAGAAATATATAATCTTCTTATTCGCTAAAGAATATACTGGAAGATTCATTATTTATCAGCTTAATCTGTTAATACTTTTACCTGTTGTCCTTCAACCAGGCGGGTAGCCCCGGCGGAAACGACCAGGTCACCGGCTTTCAGCCCTTTGGTTATTATAACATTGTCTTTTCCTACCAGTCCGGATTCTTCGATCTGGCGACGTTCCACCTTTTGCGACTGGGCATTATAAACAAAGACAAATTTGTCGTTATTTTCTTCACTCGCTACAATAGCGGAAAGAGGCGCCAACACCGCTCCCTCGTTAAAGCTTGCACTCTCGATATGCAGCACCACGCGACAGGAGAAGCCGACAGCCACTTTGTATTTGTTCAGATTAAATTCGGGATCGTCGATATATAGGAAAACGGGAACGCCGGAACCATCGGGAGACGCTTCCACATATTCCTTCACTTTCGCTTTGAAACGGATTCCCTTGTAGTTATCAAACTCCACATAGATCTGATAAGGAGTCGAGAAATAGGTAATGTTCGTTTCAGGCATCGTATACTGGATCTGCAACTTGTTCGGGTTAATCAAGCAAACGATCCCTTGCCCGGCCTGTACCTTCTGATAATTCTCGACATATTTCTTCTGGATAAATCCATCGAACGGAGCACGCAGTTTCGTTTGTTCCAGCTGATTCTGCGCATATTCGAATGCAGCCTTTGCATTCGAATAGGAAGCTTCGGTCGTTTCATATTCCTGCTTCGAAATAGCCTGTTTGGATAACAGCTTCTTCGCACGTTGCAACTGTGCTTCGGCAGTTTGAAAAGAGGCTTTTTTCGCTTCATATTCCCATTTGAAATCCTGAGGGTCGATCTCTGCCACGACCTGTCCCGTACGGACTTTTTGTCCTTCATCCACCTTCAGCGAAATCAGCGGTCCGGACATTTTAAAGGCCAGATCACTGAACTGATCCGGCGATACGACACCGCTAAACGACTTTTCCACAAGATTCAATGAGGTCACTTCCGCCAACTTTACCGGACGGGGACCTTGCTCCTTCACCGGCGGCTGACTACACGACATCAATGCTGCCAATACAAAAACAGGGATTAATTTACCATTCATGATAACTTGCATTTAGTTATTTATTATTACTATTATATTCTGACTATTAATTGCATACCCAGAGAATACAACATTCTTTTAAAATCTATTGTTCCGGTTCCGACCGGATTTCAAAGTGTACCCTCCGATAATTTTTCGGATATACGCATTAAAATGACCAACGGCTCCAATCAACCGCCGCTTCCATTTCGTTTTCCTGATCGTCGGGGATAGACGGGAAGAAGTCAATACCTGTTGCCTTCTCCACGCTGTCGATAGGTATCGCCATCGATTTCAGCGAATTATCTTTATAATCCCTATTCTCGAAAAGAAATCCGATACCCTTATAGCCTTTCTCCGTATGATAACACAATACCTTATAAAAGGCTTTGGGTATCGCAACCCTGTTTTTTCCCAACCGTTTCATATCGCCTGTAATAACGGGGCCCGTAACAATCAAAAGCGAACCGTTATCCAACGCCCACAAGCGGCACTGTTCCTCCAGGTCTTTCCATATGCCCCGGTTTAATTTCGGTTTTTGCGGGCAGATATTGCTCAGGTAAAAAGACTCGCGCATGGCTTTTGCAGACCATTTCATATCACCTGCCGGAGCTAAATGGCCACGATCGTAGCCGGAACGCGTATAATCTTCGTTCATCGCCGTCGAACCTTTCACCTGCGGGTCGGGTACAAACTTATTAGAACGTTCCGTCTTTTTGCTTTTGGCTTCCGTTGCCGTCAATTCGTACGCGACCCAGTTAGCTATACGGTACTCGGAATTATAAGAAACCGTATATCCTTCGTGCTTGATAACCTGCTCCTGGCGTTTCTCCTTTAGGCGGGGTATCTCTGTATTTGCGGGGATTTTAAATGTTTTTGTGGAAGACTTGGCAAGAGTCTTATTGGCAGATGTTTTGTCCTGTATCTTTTGTTTCGGAGCGGTTGCAGCCTTTTTTGAAGAAACGACTTCCTGTCCCTTTTTCTCCAAAGCCGCCGGTTTGTGTCCGGCCATCGGAACAAAATAATCATATATAAACAGAACCCCTATAAAACAAGCCACTACAATAAAGGCGCCAATAAACATTCGCTTCACTGTGGAAAGGAAAGACGAAGTCTTTTGAACTTTTTTCCGCGGTTTCCTTGCGCTTTTTCTCTTTGCCATCTCTCTTGATAAAACCTATTCCTACTTAGGCGCAAAAGTAGACAATATAAAGATGCTATACAACACATATGGAGGGAATGTATTGGTTTGAATTGTTAGAAAAAAGTGCCCCAATGCACACAATCCTCTATAAACATGTTTTCAAACCAATCCTAAGTAAAGATGGAACATATTATACCAACAAGTATATCGATATAAAATGACAGATGCTACCGCCCAATACGAAGAAATGCCATACTGGATGCATATATTTATATTTGTCTAAAAAGAAAAACAGGCAGCCTACCGTATAAAATAGCCCTCCTCCGATCAACCAATACAGAACATCCATCGAACCGGTTTCACGAAAAACATGCAACAAGGGTTTAAAAGCAATTATGACTACCCAACCCATTGCCAGATAACAAACTGTTTTCAGATGGTCTTTCTTTCTCATCTTCCTGAAACTCAGACAGACACCTGCCACTGCCGCGATCCATATGACGGCGAATAGTGACCAACCCCAATAACCTTCCTGCCGGAGGGCCAGCAACGTAAAGGGCGTATAAGTTCCCGCAATATGCAAATAAATCGCACCATGATCGAACCGCCGCAAGAGTCTTTTCTGTCGTGCATGGGTCGAAGCATGGTAAAATGTAGACGTCACATACGAAAGTGTCATACAAACGGCATAAACAGCAAAACTGCCGATCGCCCAAGGATTTCCACTTCGGATAGCCGCCATCATCAAAATAATGATAGCGGTCATTCCAAAAAGCATTCCGGCACCATGTGTCAAGACATTGGCAACCTCTTCACCATATGTTTGTCGTTGCCTGGCAGCCATCCGCTTATAATTGTTCGGCCTTGAACCCGGCCTCTTTTACTGCTGCAATCACAATAGCAGGAGCAAGATCAACTTTCACTTCCAACACCTTATTCGGATCGGCCAAATCAATCGACCAGTCATCCGAAGCCATCAATGTATTGAGCTTTGCACCTATTGCCGCTACACATCCACCACACTTTGCATTCGTTTTAAATTTTATTGTTGCCATAGCTGTTACGATTTATGATTTATGAATACAAAAATAGGGATATTGCCATGAAATTATAATTCATAAATCATAATTTTTTTCATTTCATGAATTTCAATCTTAAACTATTCAATACCACTGAGACGGAACTGAAAGCCATTGCTGCACTCGCCAGCATCGGATTCAACAGCAGTCCGTTTATCGGGAACAAAACGCCCGCAGCCAATGGGATACCGATTACATTATATATAAATGCCCAAAACAAGTTCTGATAAATCAGGCGGACTGTCTGTTTGGACAAACGGATCGCACTGGGAAGCAGCAACAAGTCGGACGTGATAAGCGTAACCATAGCCACATCCATTGCAATATCAGTTCCTTTTCCCATCGCGATGCTGACATCGGCCCGTGCAAGCGCTTGCGAGTCGTTAATGCCATCGCCGACCATCGCCACTTTCTTTCCTTGCTGCTGTAAAGATATGATATATTCCTCCTTATCGTTCGGCATCACTTCCGCCTTATAATAACCGATATCCAAGGTTGCGGCAACCCGTTCGGCTGTCCGGACACCGTCGCCCGTCAGAAGATGTACTTCTATTCCCTGCTTTTTCAGTTCCTTAACGGCTTCCGCAGAAGTCGGCTTGATACGGTCCGAGATCGCCAGAACTGCCAATAGGCGGGTTTCCTGACCATAAAAAACAACACTTTGCCCATCTTCCTGCCATTGCCCGATTTGCTTCCGTACCTTTTCCGGAATACCAGCCTGAAATATGTCAAGCAATCCCTGGCTCCCCACCCAGTAGGTAACTCCTTCGACCTGAATGCGTACGCCACGTCCCGTCAGGCTCTCGAAATTTTCTGCCTCACAGACCTTTGCACCGGATTCTTCCAACCAACAGAGAATAGCGGATGCCAGAGGATGTTCGGATTTCTGCTCCGCTGTGTACAAGACATCCAAATAACGGATATTGTCATCTGAAATCCAATACGAATCCGTGACAACCGGCACACCTTCCGTCAATGTTCCGGTCTTATCCAAAACAACCGTATCAACCTTGCATAGATTTTCCAAAGCGAAGGCATCCTTAATCAGGATATGCTGTTCGGCCCCTTTTCCCATTCCGACCATTAAGGCAGTCGGCGTAGCTAATCCCAACGCACACGGGCAAGCAATAACCAGCACCGAAACGGCAGATAGCAATGCATATGAAAAATAACTTTCTCCTCCTATCACCAACCAACAAACAAAGGTGAGAAACGAAAGCAATACGACGACCGGTACAAATATACCACTTATTTTGTCTACAATCCGCTGAACGGGGGCCTTACTTCCCTGCGCCGATTGAACCATCTGCACGATCTGGGCCAATACGGTCGTACCTCCGACACTTGTCGCTTCCATCGTAAAAGCGCCTTTCTGGTTGATCGTTCCGGCCAACACTCGGTCACCGGCATTTTTCTCCACCGGAATCGGCTCTCCGCTTAGCATACTTTCGTCCACCGAAGAACTCCCCTGTAAAAGCGTCCCGTCCACTGGAATCTTTTCGCCCGGCCGTACACTGACTACATTACCGACCTGAAGATTCGAAATAGGCACCTCCTCTTCTCTACCGTCCGTTACCAAACGAGCTGTTTTAGGCTGTAATCCCATCAATCCTTTTATGGCTGAAGAGGTACTGTTCTTAGCCCGCTCCTCCATCAGTTTGCCTAACAAGACGAACGCGATGATCACACCTGAAGCCTCATAATAAACATGTGGTTCCAGTCCTTTTCCCAGCCAAAATCCGGGACATAAGGTGTTGAAAAGGCTGAACAGGAAAGCTATCGAAGTACTAAGTGCGACCAATGTGTCCATATTGGCTTTTCCCTTGAGGGCATGCCGCACACCGTTCACATAGAACGAACGTCCGAAAAAGATCATAATAGCCAATGCCAACACCATCATGATCCAGTTTCCAAACGGTACATGCATGAACACCATCCCTAAAAGCGCCAACGGGATAGACAACGTCCATGCTCCTATGGTATTCCTCCTCAATATCTTATAATGCATTCGAGCTTTCTCTTCCTGCATGGCTACAGGGTCCTCGGCTTCGACTATCAGATCATATCCGGCAGCCTGCACAGCAGCTTGCATAACCTCCAAAGTGATAACGGACGGATTATAAGTTACCGTCAATGTACCAGCAGCAAAATTCACGCTTGCCTTCTCCACACCAGATAATGCCTGCACCGTACTCTCCACGTTGCCCGCACAGACGGCACAACTCATTTCAAGAACAGGCAATACCTTCGTTTCTGTTTCTCTCATATCGTGTTTAAATGTCAAATTTGTTTCATTAGTATAACAAAGATACGGTTTATTCGGTTATTTTGTAGCCAAATAAATATTCTTTGATTTTAATAGAATTATTTGCAGATAAA
>ERZ1504303.53-NODE-53-length-20242-cov-7.428741_pt1 | contig 20242 bp, 10 predicted proteins | sample MGYA00571862_ERZ1504303 | MGnify/ENA primary metagenome ERZ1504303 (study PRJEB39906, sample SAMEA3182079) | gut metagenome | biome: human; feature: gut; material: Stool; isolation source: human stools | place: Canada | collected 2012-11-20 ... | reverse complement strand
TTGTTGCACATATTCGGTCGGCGACATGCCGTACATCGCTTTGAAACAAGTAGCAAAATAAGCATGGGAATTGAAACCGATATTGGCAGAAACTTCAGATATGTTCATATCCGTTTCCAGCAGCATTCTTGCAGCAATCTCAAGACGTTTGTTACGGATCAAATCCACCGGCGAAAGGTCGGTTATCGCTTTCAGCTTCCTATAGAAGTTGGCACGTCCCATACCGACTCCTTTACATAGAATCTCCACATTCAACCCCGGATTGGAAAGATTCTGCTCAATCACCCCGAACAATTTTTGCATAAATGTATCGTCCGCCGATGTCGTCTCGAAACCCAATGACTCCAACGAAAATTTTTTCCCATACAATTCCTTCAACCGTTCACGAGAAGCCAAGATATTCCGAATACGACACAGCAGGACCTCCATATTGAAAGGCTTCACGATATAATCGTCCGCACCACACTGAAATCCCTCTTTGATATGCATCACCATCGATTTCGCCGTAATGATGATAACCGGGATATGTCCGGTCCGCAAATCCTGCTTGATCTCCGAACAAAGTTGCAAGCCGTCTTTTTTCGGCATCATAATATCGCTTACCACCAGATCCGGCAAGGTTTCTGCAATTTTATTGAAAGCATCTACCCCGTTCTCCGCTTCAAGCACATCGAAATAAGGTTCGAGATGTTTGCAGATATACCGACGGACATCCGGATTATCTTCGGCCAATAACAAGGTATAACGCTGACCGGAAACAGGCAGCTGTTCCTGCATATTGTCAGGGACTTTGGATTCATCCTCAGCTACTTCAATTCCTCCATAGGGATTCCTCGCAGAAGAGTCATCTTCTGCAAATTGCTCATGAGCATATACTTCGCGGTTTACCGGAATCAAGACACGGAATACAGCCCCTTTTGGTTTGTTGTCTTCTACCCATACAACCCCTTTATGCAATTTCACGATAGAGAGTACCAGACTCAACCCTATACCAGTTCCAGCCGTATTCGACTCACTTTCATCCGTTCCCTGGTAAAAAGGGGAAAATATATGAAACTTGTCGGAATCGTCTATCCCTTTCCCTGTGTCTTCTACAGACAGACAAACATATCGAGAAGTCCCCCGAACTTCCCCACTTATCCTGCCGGGAAATTGCTCCTGCAATCCGGCAACTGAGAACAATTGCAAACGAATGGTTATCGACTCATCCGGAGCCGTATGTTTGAAAGCGTTCGACAAAAGATTGAAAAATACCTTCTCCAATAAAACACGGTCGAACCACGCATCTATTCCCGACTCATCGGATTCCAAACGAAAGATAATCCGTTCCTTGACCGCAATCTGATTAAAGGCAATATATATCTCCTGCGTAAACAGATACAGATCATTATGCGAAACACGTAGTTGCAGGTTACCACTCTGGTTCTTCCTCAGATCCATTAACTGGTTCACCAGCAACAAAAGACGCTGGGCATTTCCATAGACTAGACGCAACGAACCTTTCAGGTTCGGGTTCATATCTACCCGTTGCAACACCTCTTCCAAAGGAGACAGGATCAACATCAACGGTGTACGCAATTCATGCGAAAAATTGGTAAACATGCGTATTTTGGACTGATGGAACTCCTCCTGCCGCTGCTGCTCCTTCTGCTTTTCGACCAGGTCCTGTTCCAGCTTACGTTTCATATGCAGATAATACCAGACCACATAAAAGATGCCACCTATAATCAACAGATACAACATATAGGCATACCAGGTCTGCCAGAATGGAGTCCGAATATGAATCGACAACGACCGCCCTTCATCGTTCCAAAGACCGTCGTTATTGGAGGCGCGAACACGAAAAACATAATCTCCCGGTTTCAAGTTCGTATAGAAAGCCTCCTTTCGAGAACCAGCATCATTCCAGTCCGTATCATACCCTTCTAGCATATAAGCATATTTATTCTGATTCGGATAAAGATAGTTTAAAGCGGCATACCCAACAGAGAAGTTATTCTGATTATAATCAAGATCTATCGCCTGCGTATAATCAAGAACTTTATCGAGCAACCCCGAAGGGTCGCCGGGAACAACCGGTTTATTGTTAACCGTAAAAGAGGTCAGTACGACCGGAGGTATAAAACGGTTTTCTATCAACCGTTCAGGGTAAAAGGAGACAAGGCCGTTGCTTCCGCTGAAATAGATTCGGTCACCGGGCAATTTGATGCCGCCTTTCATGCTGAATTCATTAACTGGGATCTCGCTTCTACCCATATAATTGGTAAACTGGCGCGATTCAGGATCGTAGGCAGAAATACCGTTACCGGTACTGATCCAAAGTTTCCCGTCGTCTCCGGGAATTATCGAATTGATATTATCGTCGCTCAGCCCCTCGACGGCCGTCAACCACTCCATAATGCCTTTTTCTTCGTCAAAGCGACAAAAACCTCCACCGAAAGTACCGATCCAGATTCGCCCCTCCCTATCCTTTACGATATTACTTACCTGGTCGTTGTATAACTTCCGGGAACCTTCCTCACGAGTATTATATTTTATCAACTTATGCGTATGGGAATCGTAGAGCGCCAGTCCGCCGGTATGCATACCTACCAAATAAACACCGTCCCGTATCTCCAGGAAACTGCGTACACTTGGCAACAAGGCGAAAACAGAATCCGACGGAGCGATCCTGCCGTCCGGAAACACACGGACAATTCCCGTGTTGTCTGTCGTTCCCAACCACAATGCACCATCACTGCAACGCGTGATCGTATAAATACTAACCTCCTTATGAAAAGTATAAAAAAGAGAGAATTTCTTTGTCCGGGTATCGAATCGGTATAAAGTGCCTTTCTGCGTTCCGCACCAAACGAAATCGCCCTCCACAAACAGAGATTTGATAATATTCCGATCATTCAGAGCATTCGGCCGAGCATCCAGCAGAAAACGTTCAAACATATCTGTATTCAAATCCAGTGAAAGTAGGCCTCGCCCTTCCGAAGCAATCCACAAAGTATGGTCCGGCTGATAGGCCATCGTGGCAAAGATTCCAAACAGCTTGTCTGAACCACCCTGCAAATCGTAAAAAGTAAAACGGCTGTTCAAAGGATTACTGTAACTGACACCTCCAGCGTATGTGCCAATCCATAACGTATTCGCATTATCTACGAAAGCAGAAAAGACGGAAAAATGACTAAGGCCTCCTTTTTGTTCGTCAAAATTCGTATAGGTCGTACATGAACCGTCCACCAAGTTCAAAAGACTTAATCCGTTAAAAGTTCCGACCACTAGTTGACCATTATAAGTATTGATTGTACGAACCGAATTATTTCCCAGTCTGCCGTTCCAAGCAGTATAATGCGTAACAGCATTTGTCTCCGTGTCGATCCGGTTCAATCCACCCGAACGGGTTCCCACCCACAGACGTCCTTCGCTGTCTTCATGGATAGCAGATATATTATTATCCGTTAATGAAAAGGGAGTCGTATTTTTAAAATAATGAGACAAGAGATTCAACTTACTGTCACAGATATAAAGTCCGTTTTGTAAAGTTCCGACTAACAGATTGCCATCATGGTCTTCGTTGATAACCATAATCTGGTCACGTGGCAGTTCTCCCTCCAAGTCGTTCAAGATAAACGAATCATTCTCATAATCATACAAGTATAGACCTTTATTTGTTCCAACCCAAAAACGCTTTTGTCTATCCACATACAAGCTTGAAATCCACGTATGATAAAGGGGAGACTGCTTATAAGCAGCCATATCGTTGAGAGAATATACACGATCCACCCTCAAATCCATCCGGTTCAGACCGTTCATCGTGCCTACCCACAAGTTTCCACGGTCATCTTCAGCCAATGCTGTCACATGATTACTGGACAAGCTTAATGAGTCGCCATTACTATGTTTATACACGACAAAAGAATTACCGTCATAACGATTCAAGCCGTTACGCGTGGCAAACCACATGAAACCGCTCTTATCCTGATGTATTTTCAAGACGGAAAGCTGCGACAAACCTTCTTCCATTTTTAAAGAAGAAAAAGAAAAAGGTGAAACAGCCCCATTCAGCAAGGCACTAAAGCAACAAAGCAAAAGAGTGATCAAATATGTTTTCCTCATAACGTAAAAGCATTACGCTACAAAGATACAAAAACAGATCAAATGCCCAGTCCTGTCACAAACAGAAAACGTATTCCGTCCTCGGATCCTGCAAAACCAACGTATTTATCCCACTGTTTTCATTATGCAAAATAACATTTGAATGGAATCAATTGTTTACTTATTAACATATATGCTTTAAACAAGGGATAAATATCCGGCAACCCCTTCCGCACACCGTTCACCATCAATAGCAGCAGAGACGATTCCGCCTGCATAGCCGGCGCCTTCTCCACAAGGAAAAAGACCTTTCAAGGTTATATGCTGGTAGCTTTCCTTGTCGCGCAAGATACGGACGGGCGAAGAGGTCCGGGTTTCCACCCCGATCATCACCGCGTCATTGGTCAGGAAGCCTCTGGATACTTTACCGAAATGGCGGAAGCCCTCACGTAAGCGGCCGGTGACGAACTCCGGCATCCAGAAATGCAACGGGGAAGCCAGCAGACCGGGCGTATAAGAGGATTCGGGAAGATCGAAAGAGTTTTTCTTATTCACGAAATCAACCATCCGCTGTGCAGGGGCGGTTTGCTTCATCCCGCCGTTCAGCCAGCAAAGTTCTTCCAAACGTTCTTGGAAAGCCATCAAAGCGAGCGGCGAATCCTTGCTGACCGCCATTTCTTCGTGTTTCATCAATTCGGAATAGTCTTCCGGGCGTATCTCCACCACCATGCCGGAATTCGCCCAGCGGGAACCACGATTGGAAGGAGACATTCCATTGACTACCACCTGGCGGGAACTACTTGCCGCCGGGACGACGAAACCACCTGGACACATACAAAAAGAATAGACTCCCCGTCCGCCGACTTGCGCCACAAAACTATATTCGGCTGCCGGCAGATAGTTTCCTCTGCCCTCCTTACGATGATATTGTATCTGGTCGATCAGCATCTGCGGATGTTCCAAACGGACGCCGACAGCAATGCCTTTGGCTTCGATAGGGATTTGCCGGTCATGGAGGTAGCGATACACATCCCGGGCGGAATGACCGGTTGCCAGGATGACCGGTCCCAGAAAGTTCTCGCCCGTATTCGTTTCGACACCTACGACTTCCCCGTTCCGGATGACCAAGGCATCCATTCGTGTCTCGAAATGGACCTCCCCACCACAGCGGATAATCTGTTCGCGGATATTCTCGATCACGCGCGGCAACTTGTCCGTACCGATATGCGGATGGGCGTCCGCCAAAATCGAAGTGCTCGCCCCGAACTGGCAAAAGACATTCAGAATCTTGTCGACCGAACCTCGTTTCTTGCTGCGGGTGTAAAGTTTGCCGTCAGAATAGGCACCGGCTCCCCCTTCACCGAAACTATAGTTGGACTCTCCGTCCACCTTATGCTCACGGCTGATCAGAGCGATATCCTTTTTACGTTCGCGCACGTTCTTTCCACGTTCGATCACGATCGGACGTAGGCCGAGCTCAATCAGACGAAGAGCGGCAAACAAACCACCCGGCCCCGCTCCTACCACCACGACAGGCTTCCCTGCTGATACGTCTTTATATTCCACCAATTGAAATTCTGGTTCATCTGGCTGCTCATTGATAAAAGCACGCAGTTTTACATTCACATAGATCGTACGCTGACGTGCATCGATAGAACGTTTTAGTACCCGAACGGTGTGGATGTACGGGACAGATATTCCCGTCTCGCGAGCCACCACCTGCTTCAGCGACTGTTCGCTGACTGCTTCTTCAGGCAATATACGGAGTTGTAATTCTTGTATCATTGTTACTTCTTTAAATTCAAACAAAAAATCAAACCGGCTTGCGCCCTGTATCCGCTCCAATCCACTTTGAAAGTCGATGGAAAATCTGGATTCCGACTCTGATGCTCCTGCATCACAGCATCCCATTCATAAGCGATACTCATGTTTAATGCAACATAGCGGCATAGGCTAAACTTGATGCCAAAAGTAGGCTCCACAAAGAAATTCCTGCCGGAAAAAGTATTATCCTTCCGGTATCCAACTTCCGGGTCGGACTCGACGAACAGGCGGTTTATCTCGTTCACCTTGTTCAGCACAAAACCAGTCGAGAGCCCCACATACGGCTCGAATGTAAAGATACTGACTTTTTCCTTCACCAGACAGAAGTGGTAAAAAGCACCGAGCTTATATCCTTTGTTACGCAGCTCGTAGTCGCAAGAGCCGGAATAATCCGTTACTCCATTCTTGCCCGCCGTATTCATATAGTTAAAAAGAACTCCCACATGATGGCGCCGCCATTCGACTCCGACACGGGCATCCTGCGTCACATAACCGGGGAAATTATCTGTAACCTGTACATTGGTAACAGGAAGCATCTGATTTTTCAATATATCTTTCATATCGGACATCTGATACGAACCGTGACCGATATTATATTCGATTGTCAACGACTGAGCCTGCCCGAAACGGTCGAAAAAGAACAGAATGGCTATAAATAACAATACCTTTTTCATATATTCGGACAGTTTTCGAGGTTAAACGAATAATTCGCATTCTTATAACCCCAGTCACCGACGGGAGAAAAACGCAATTCAACCACACGCACTTCCTGCCCGGCAAGAGAAAATTCCGCAATGCCGTCCGTCACCTTCTCCGCCACGATTTCACCACCATAGACGACATCGACTGCCGAATGGTAAGGATATGTCCAGGACAAGCGTATGCGATCTTCCTTCATATATTCTACCTGCACCTCTGGTTCAGCTTGCTCCAAATCAAGCGATCCAAGCGAACGGGGACGGTCGGCTTCCGACTTGAAATAAATATAGACCTTATATACCCCCTTCTCCCCAGCATATCGCTTATCGGCATAAAAACATTTGTCGAAATCCGACCTTTGCGTGATATAGGTTGAATGAGCATTCTCGTCAATCGTACTGAACTCTATCTGGTAATGGTCGAATCCGGCACGGAGTGCCCCGTCTACCTCCCAAAATATTTCGATCAGTCCTTCTTCATTCACACGATGCCGCAAAGAGAACTCCGACTCGGTACGCGCGTTTATCTTGAGAGGCCAACTACGCTTTTCCACATATCGCTCGGCCCCGACCTGTCCGGCAACCGTCCCATTATTCGTCCGGGCGAAAACCTCACACGACAACTCATAAGAGCCATTCGGAATCAGATCCACATCCAGCATGAAATCACATCGTGTCCCATCGCTTTCCCATTCCATCTCTCCAATGCGGACGATCTGCTTCTCAACCTCAAATCCGAGCAACGGACTGATTTGGCAAGCAGCATTACCACTATGTTCCACCACAAAGATTTTGTTTTCCAAATCATGGATAAACGGACCATAGAAGTCCACACTCATCGCAACCGAATCAGCCTGCCACTTTTCAAAATCCATAAAATTCTCCCCCAGCCGATACTCGCAGCTTGTAAACAAGAAGAAAACACTTACAAATAGATAAACAACACTTTTATTCATATACATATAAACTTATCCGAACAATTGCCGGAAAGCCTCTTCCACCTTGCGCACTTGCACGATTTGCATCTTGCATTTGGATGTGTCGAAACCTTTCAGGTTATTGTGCGGGATGATAATGCGCGAGAAACCCAATTTTTCCGCTTCTAGGATGCGCTGCTCGATACGGTTCACCGGACGGATCTCTCCCGAAAGCCCCACCTCGCCACACATCGAGATACCCGGCTCGATCGAAATGTCGAGGCTAGAAGAAAGAATTGCACTGATCACCGCCAAGTCGATCGCCGGATCATTCACCTTCAGCCCACCAGCAATATTCAAAAAGACATCTTTCTGAACCAGCTTAAATCCGGCACGCTTTTCGAGCACCGCGAGCAACATGTTCATACGCCTAAGATCGAATCCTGTCGCGCTACGCTGAGGCGTCCCATAGACAGCAGAACTCACCAACGCCTGTGTTTCGATCAGGAAGGGACGGATCCCCTCGATCGCAGCCGCGATCGCCACGCCGCTCAATCCCTCATGATTCTGCGTTAGGAGTAGTTCTGAAGGGTTACTGACTTCGCGAAGACCATCCTGGCGCATCTCGTAAATACCTAATTCCGCCGTGCTTCCGAAACGGTTCTTGATGCTGCGGAGGATACGATACATATAATGCTGGTCACCCTCAAATTGAAGTACGGTGTCAACGATATGTTCCAACACCTTCGGCCCGGCAATACTCCCTTCCTTATTGATATGGCCGATCAGAAGGACAGGTGTGCCGCTCTCCTTCGCATATTTCAGAATAGCCGCACTGCACTCGCGTACCTGCGAAACACTTCCGGGAGAAGATTCGACCACCTCCGTATAAATGGTTTGTATCGAGTCGATAATCAAGAGGTCGGGTTGAACGTTCTTGGTCTGTACGAATATCTGTTCGAGATTGGTCTCACAGAGAATGAAACAATCTGGATTCTCGTGCGCGATGCGGTCGGCACGGAGTTTCAACTGGCGACTGCTCTCCTCGCCGGAGACGTAAAGCGTGCGGAGTCCCTTCAACCCCAAAACGGTTTGCAGGACGAGGGTCGATTTCCCGATACCCGGTTCCCCGCCGATCAAGACCAGTGATCCTTTTACCAGACCGCCGCCAAGAACACGGTTCAACTCCCGGTCTCCGAGGTCGACACGCGTCTCCTCTTCAGAAGTAATATCTCGAAGCAGGACGGGACGCACTTTGCCACCATCCGAAACGCCATAAAGTGCCCGCTTTCCGACCGGTTCCTTTACCACGATCTCCTCAACATACGTGTTCCACTCCCCGCAGGAAGGACATTTCCCGATCCATTTCGGAGAGTCAGCCCCACAGTTGGAGCAAACATATACCGTTTTTGCTTTTACCATTCTCTTATTTATTAATTACATGGACGCTTTGGAGACATAAAAAACATTCCATTTTTTAAGATTATAAAACTGTCAATTCACGGACGAAAAGACGGTTTATTATCCGAAAAGATCAAGCGTCAACTGCTTTTTCTCAGCTTCGAGCTTCCTGAGGTGGCGTTTCCCTTGCGGCGTAATGATTTCCATCTTATCGAAGCGGGTACGGATCACCGTCTCGACCGTGTAGCTGATGTTAACCACTTCACCTAATTCACTCATCTTCCGTTGTATCTCTAGCACACAATCTATACACATACCGCTCTTGAAGGCAATCTTTTCATCGAACATATCTTTCTTGAAATCTTCGTCGCACATGTAAAAGTCGATTGTCTCGCCGCCCTTGTTGTAGATGCCTTTCCAACGGTAACGGGCATCTTTCAGCACAGGTGAGATGATTTCTATCGTTGCTTTGTTGTCTTTAACAGGAGGCAATTCGTCGGAACGGAGGATGTAATAGTCAAACTGTTCGCGTTTGACCTCCAACGATCCCGAACGGCTGCGGTTATTTTCGTTCAGTTCGCGTAAAGTGAACTTTGTCACCTTCGGATAACCGCGTACAGCTTCGTAAAAGTTCGATTTGCATTTACAAAAACGCGGCGATGCACTGAGCAGTTCCACCAACTCGCGCGTCACGGTAATACCGGGTATTTTTTTTCTCAAATTACTACGCAATAAGGCAATTTCGCGCTGCATCTTTTCCTCGTCGGCCACCGAACGGTCCACAACCGGTTGTCCACCGACCAAAAGGGACGGACGCGTCCATACCTGCATGAACAAGTTAAGGAGAACAGAGATCAGGCGGCTGTTTTCACCTGCCACCGACCAGATTTCGCGAAAGCCCTCCTGTTGGGCAAAAGACTCGCAATAGACAGTCATTTTGATATCCAACATGTCTGCTAACGTCCGAACAAGCGAGAGTACCTCCTTTTCTGAACGATGTTTGATCATGGCATCCATGTAGTTTGACTTATCATTGAAGTAGTACCGCAGTTCGAGTTTGTTATCAAACTTTATCATAACTTACTCTGTTTTGGGTTTTCGATCGAAGAACGGGTTTTTCGAGGACGCACTTACCGGAATCGCCATCACACATTTGCAGTCGCCCAACATTCCCAAACGCTGTGCAGCCATACCGGCACTGAACATCACACGTGTATCCAGGCGCAAATCCGACGCCGTGGCACAAGCCGAACCGACCGCAATGCCCAAGTCCACCGAATTAATCGCACAAGGGACGGCTTCCGGCTTCTCCACACAAGTCGGAAACCCGCAGTGCGCGCAATTCAAACCCTGAACCTGCTGGCGCGTACCAGCAATCATGATGGCTTCAGCCTGAAGAATATTGTCAGCATCACGCAAAAAGAATTTTAAACCGGTTTCGCCGGACATGATGACAAGCTCTTCGGAAAGGCGTTTGATATCTTCATCCGTCACCATCGCCACTTCAATAATATCGATGCCTTTCCCTTTCGGAGCTGTCCGAGCGGCTGTCATCATCTGACGAACAGCCTGTAACACATACTCGTGTCGTATTTCTCTTTCGTTCTGTATCATTTTATATTGGTTTAGCACGAACAAAGATAATAATTACTCGTTTTATAGCTCAAGATTTGTCATCTTTTCTGTAACATCAAATGGATAGTCGGGGTATTCGTAAATACTGAAACGAGGTTCAGTCCCCCCCTCGGAATAATTCCAAATACTGATATACTCCCGCACATCTTCACCCATATCCTGTAATTGGCGCAGGTAGGCGGCGACGGACTTGTTCTCGACGATGTAGACTTCTCCTATCCGATCGATAATCGGGCTGTGACGGCGTCCGGTGTCGTGGTCGAATTTCAGGATACGCTTTCCCTCTGCTGTCAAACCGACCGTCCGAAAAGTCATGCTTTTGCCGATGGCTGGAAGATTCAACACACTGCGGTCGGTGGCAGCAAAAAGAAGATGGTTCTCTTTCAAAAAACCGGACAATTTCTTTCCTAAGGGTCGCTCATAGCGGATCAGCCGATACAGTTCCTTCTGCTTCTCTTTGGGGATAAGGCCGAAAACTTTCTCTTCTTGCTGTTCCTGTAAAGAACGGCTATTAGGAGCGAACACGGCATAGTTCTCGTGAAAACCCTTAACCGAAAAAGTGTAATAGCACACCACCCCCATCGCATTCAACGTCTGACGAAGTTTTGCCGTATGCCCACGCCGAGAAGCGGCAACGGTGTAGACCAACTGGTTAGTGATGATCCAACCGGCGGAGAGAATCGCCTCGATCGCCTTTTTTGCTTCCGGCGTGACCTCCAACGGGGATTGAAAATGTGTCTGGATAATAAACTGCGTAACACCGACACGTGAGGCTTTATCTTTGAAACTCCTCAAGATGCCGACTAGTTCGTCCGTGATTCTGAGAGGCAAGTAGGCAAGCAGGCGAGAACCCAAGCGGACCCGTTGTAACTCAGCGTACTTCTCCCCTTCGGGACGACTCTCGTTGGCTTTTCGTTTCCGGACCGCCATCTTATAGACAGCATCAAGTATGTTGCGGAGCGTCGCGTTCTGACTCATCAACGCGTCGCCTCCAGTAATCAAGATATCCCTAAGCTGCGCATCCTCTTCAAAATAGCGCATCAACCGACGCAGTTTCTTATCCCATGTTTCCTTTGGTTTCAAAGATTCGAAATCAAAATTCAAGCGCTCGCTCTGGAAATCATACATCCGCTGGCAGGAAGCGCACAGCCCGCCACAGGCACGCCCCATCGAATCGGGGATTAAGATCGCTACTTCCGGATAACGACGGTGTATGTTGTGTCCTTCCGGCAACAACCATCCTGCAGCATTTGGCTGTCCGGACACGACAATGTCTTCTTTCTCCCACGCCTTGATCCGGCCGTATGTATCGACCAGCTCTTCCGAATAAAGGATATAAGAGCGGATAGTTGCATCGTCATATCCGCTTGTATTCGTGTTCAGCAGGGAAAGGTAATAAGGAGTCACAAAAAACGGCATGCCTTTCTTACGAGCACGTGCCAACAGGTCCATCGTTCCAGCCGACAGGGAACCGCCAAGGAAATAGTTCAGTTCCGTCGGGCTTTTGAAAGCCATCGCAAGATGGAAACGGCCGGTATTCCACCATTCCTGCACTTTGACGTATTTCTCGGCATAGCTCATCCCTTCCGTAAACTGGAACCGAGAGGTCGGGGCATGACGCCGTTCGATCTTACGTATCAACCCGGCAATGATTCGCTCTTTGTTGGAGTGACGGATCGCCATCACCTCCTCGTCCAGTCCGGTCGGCCAACGGTTCATCTGCCGTTTGACAAGCGAACGGTCCGGAACGATTTCCTCCGGCTTCTCCAGCAATTCGAATTGCCGGTACAGGTCGATAAAGAAGTCCGGCGAAACATCTTCCTCCAGCTTCCCGGCCAGGAACTGCCACAGGCAGGTAATCGTCCATACCGGTATCTCCTCACCTGTTGAAAGCTCGGAGACCATCATACCGTCATGTTCGATCAACAGAAGAATACGCTTCGCCACGGCATTTCCCATATTGCTCCCGCCAACCGTCCTGTCAATACGGGAAGAAACAAAAGAGCGCAAGGCTTCTTTAAAAAGCGCTGCGCTCTCACTTTCTTCCGCCATCGTTACCAGTTGGGGAAAATCTTTTTTAAATGCTTTTGTCAATTGCGAAATGTCATACGAAAGTAATCTTCTTTTAATCATAAGCAAATACTTTTGAGGAAGGATTATTGAATGTTATTTTGAAGTCATTTGTCTACAAATATAACATTTTTCTCTAACCATCAAAAGCATGTTACTTATAAAACATCTTAAAAGTCTTACAAATCACAACAAAATGACAAAACAAGGGACCTATTCGCCACCTTTCTGCTACTTCCGCTTCATCTTCACTTCATACAGGTCGTGCCGGCGATCTTTCAAATTGCGAACACTTCCGTACGTGTGCAATTCATTCAGCAAATCGAGATCCACATCCGACACCAGGATCATTTCCGTATTCGGAGTCGCCTCAGCTCTTTTACCGTCTGTCGGAAAAGCAAAATCGCACGGAGTGAAGACACCTGACTGTGCATACTGAATATCCATATTATGGACACGGGGCAAGTTGCCGACACTACCGGCTATGACGACAAAACATTCGTTTTCGATCGCACGTGCCTGCGCGCAAACACGGACACGCGAATAGGCGTTTTGCGTATCGGTCAAGAAGGGTACAAACAGGATCTGTATTCCCTGGTCCGCCATGATACGCGACAATTCCGGAAATTCGACATCGTAACAGATTAGGACACCAATCTTGGCACAGTCCGTTTCGAAAGTCCGCACCATCTTACCTCCGGAAAGTCCCCAGCTCTTCGCTTCATCAGGCGTAATATGAACTTTCTCATATGTCTCATAGCTACCGTCACGGCGACAGAGAAAACCGACGTTATACAACCCGTCGTCTTTGATCAACGGCATGCTCCCGGTAATGATATTGATGTTGTAGCTGATCGCCAAGTTGATGAAACGATTCAGCATCTCGTCCGTGTATTTCGCCAGCTCACGGATCGCTTCCGACTCGCTCATATGGTTGAACTTAGCCATCAAAGGGGCATTGAAGTATTCGGGGAAAAGTATGAAATCGCTCTTGTAATCAGATACGGCATCCACGAAAAATTCCACCTGTTCAAACACATCATCGAGCCCCTTGTAAGGCCGCATCTGCCACTGGACAAGGCCGACGCGAACGGTCGTCTTGGTCGAAACTATTTCTGGAGTCGGCTGATAATAAATGTTGTCCCATTGCAACAGAGTCGCATAATGTTTGGATTCCTCATCGTTCGGCAAATAATTCGTCATCACTTTACGAACATGGAAATCATTCGATATTTGAAAAGTCAGCACCGGATCATAAATTTCTCTTTTACGGACCTTATCAATATATTCCTTCGGGCGCATCGTATCCGCATATTTATGATAATTCGGGATACGTCCGCCGAACATAATCGCTTTCAAGTTCAGGCTTTCACACAATTCCTTCCGATAATCATACATACGCCGTGCCAAACGCAGGCCCCGGTAATCGGGATGGATAAAGACCTCTATTCCATACAGGATATTGCCTTTTGGATTATGCGTATTAAAGGTTTCGTTTCCAGTAACAAAGGCGTAAGTATGGTCGTTCTTTACCTTGTCGTAATCGACAATGATAGACAAGGCGCACCCCACGATCTTATCATCCACGACCGTAACCACCTGCCCTTCCGGGAAAATAGTGATTAACTTCTTGATTTGCTCACGTGTCCAAAACACATCCGAGCCGTCTGAATAAACTCTTGTAAAAGATTGAGATAATTGTCGGTAGTCCGCCATCTGCAAAGTACGGACCTCTACTTTGTTAATCTTAGGAGCATGTTCCATTTCTCATTTCAGTTTTTAAGAACGATGCAAAAGTATAAAAAGTTTCATCTGGATGAAACAAAAATTCCATGATAGCCAAAAAGACGGATGCAAACCTTCTACATCCGTCTTTTCGTCTAAAAGCTTTAGCAACCACCGCCCAACGCCCGGTAGAGAAGGATCTTTTTCCGGCAAAGGTCGGTGATGATGTCGATACGTTCCAATTCGCTATCCAGATAACGTTCATTGGCAGAGAGCACTTCGAGGAAGCCGACATAATTCAATTTGAAAAGTTCATTGGCATTGGTGACCGAACGTTGGTGAGCTACGGTCTCCACTTCTTTCAGGCGGACACGCTCCACTTGGTTTAGACCGGCACAATACAAATCCAATACTTCCGTATAGGCCTTCAAGGCCGTTTCGTGATATTGCGACAAGGCAATCCGTTGCGAAGCACGCGCCTCGTTCCACATCGAACGAATCTGGTTCCGCTGGAAGACTGGTGCAGTAATTCCTGCTGCCAAATCGTAAACCAGCGAAGCAGGCGCTGTGAACCATTTGCCAAGATCAAAGCTATTGAAGCCGCCTCCCGCACCCAACACCAACGAAGGATAGAAGGCTGCTTTAGCCGCCATTACATCCGCCTTTGAAGCCAGCAATTCCATCTCGGCGGCCCGTACGTCGGGACGTAAGGTCAGCATGTTCGCCGGAACACCGTCTGATAGCGGGAAAGGGATCTGACGCAGCTCTTCAAAACTCATACGCCTGATTTCAAACGGAAAGACACCTAACAGGCAGGCTATCGCACGCTCTTTCTCCCCGATCAGTTGGTCATTTTCCAACAGTTTGCTTTCTATCAGTAGCATACGGGCATGAAACTGGTCGACAGCCAACTGCGTCTCGGCCCCCTCCTTCTTCAGCTGGCGAGTTAGCTCATACGAACGTTTGGAACTGATATGGGCTTCTTCCAAGACATCCCGACGCTTATCCAAACCGATCAGTTCATAATAGTGGACAGCCAATTCGGATATCAGGACCGACTGCGCAAAACGGGTTGCCTCAACCGAAGCCATCCAACGAGCCACAGCCGCCTGTTTCTTACGTGTCAGCTTCCCCCATATATCCGCTTCCCACTGGAAATTCAGGAAAAGTCCGAAATCACGGTAAGGGTCCGGGATATGTTTGTCTTTCGCCAAGGAAGGAACATTAGTCTCGCTATTCCCCACTCCGTCCATCGTATATTCGCCGAAACGGTTGACCGAAGTCCCGATGCCGAGGCTAACTTCAGGTAATAGCAAGCCTTTTGCCCGTTGCAGGTTGGCCCGGCTCATTGTCACCCGTTCCATGCTTTGCTTGAACGAATAGTTATTCTGCAAAGCGACCTCCACATATCCTTGTAAGATGGAATCCTGGAAAAACACATTCCACTCCAACGGCTTTACAAATGCAGTGTCATAGGTATGCCCATCTCCTTCTGGCAGTACGGCACGTTCCCCATCCGGAGAGAGCTGCGGAGCCTTGCAAGCTGTAAGGCCGATCGCCGCCCACAAGCCAACTGTAGCAATTATCTTAAAACTCATATTCTTCTTCATTTGCTTTTTGTTTCTTTTCCTTTAAGTAAGTTGCCAACGATTCAAATATCACATAAAGCCCCGGTATCAGGAAGATCCCCACGAACGTACCGATCAGCATACCTCCGGCCGCCGCCGTCCCGATGGAACGATTGCCCAAAGCACCAGCGCCACTGGCTACCGCCAACGGGATCAAACCGCTGATAAAAGCAAAAGAAGTCATCAGAATCGGACGCAAACGGCTGGTTGCCCCTTGGATGGCCGCTCCCATAATGCTAACGCCTTCCTTGCGGCACTGGTTCGCCACCTCGATAATCAGGATCGCATTCTTACCTAAGAGGCCGATCAGCATCACGAGTGCCACCTGAGCATAAATATTATTCTCCAGTCCCACCGCATATAGTAAAAGGAATGATCCGAACACACCTGCCGGAAGCGAGAGGATAACCGGAAGCGGCAGCAAAAGGCTTTCATACTGGGCCGCCAGAAGAAGATAGACAAAGACCAGACAGATCGCGAAAATAACCAAGGATTGTCCACCGGATTCTTTCTCCTCACGGGCAACGCCGGACCATTCTATATCGTAGCCTCTCGGCAACACTTCGGCAGCAATCTCCTCTACGGCTTCCAAGGCTTCACCCGAGCTGACTCCCGGTGCTTGTTCACCGGTAATCATGGCCGAAGTAAACAGGTTATAACGGGTAATCTGACTCGGACCATACACGCGCTCCATTGTCATGAAGTTGGAATACGGAACCATGTTCCCCTCTTTATTTTTAGCATACAAACCGAACAGATCCTCCGGATTCATACGATATTCGGGAGCAGCCTGCAACATCACCTTGTACATTTGCCCGAAACGGACGAAGTTGGAAGAATAGAAACTCCCGACATAGGATTGCAAAGTTTCCATCGACTCGTTCACATCAATTCCCAGTTTTGCCGCTTTGGCCAGATCGACCCGCAACAGATATTGCGGGAAGTTCGGATTGAAACCGGATGTGACACCCGACAAACGAGGATCGGCATTCAGCTTGGCCACAAACGATTTGGCCACTTCGTCCAACTCGGCAAATGTCCCGGCAGTCTTATCCTGCAAACGAAGTTCGAAACCACTGGCATTACCGAAACCGGGAACCGTCGGTGGAAGGAAGAACTGGATATCCGCATCCTTGATATGCGACACGCGGTCAGCATAGACGCGCATCAGTTCCTCGGCCGTCTGCTCGCGTTCGTTCCAGGGCTTCAAGTTGATCATCCCCATGCCAAAACTGGCTCCTTCCGTTTCCGTCATCAAGCTGTAGCCTGCCAATGTGGAAACCGTTTCCACTTCTTCCAACGGCAACAGAGCGGCCTGCACTTTGCTCAAAGCAGCTTCCGAACGTTCGAGAGTCGCTCCGGGAGGTGCATCGACATTCACATAGATCATTCCCTGGTCTTCATTAGGGATAAAACCCGAAGGCAACACAAACGTCATACCCCATGTTGCCAGACAGAAAATAATCAACGACGCATAGGTCAGGAAACGCCTGTTCAAGAACAAACGCAGATTGATCTTATAACGGCGTTCCAGATGATCGTAGCGCTTATTGAATCCGTCGAAGAAACGCGCCAACAAACTTTTCTTCACCTTTTTGTCATGCGAGACAGGCTTCAGCATCAAGGCGCAGAGCGCGGGAGACAGCGTCAGGGCATTCACTCCCGAAATAACAATCGCCACCGCCAATGTCAACGAGAACTGCCGGTAGAAAATACCGACCGTACCGGACATAAAACCTACCGGAACGAACACGGCAGACATCACCAAAGTAATGGCAATAATCGCCCCGCCGATTTCACGAATGGCGGCTTCGGTGGCTTTTGCCGGTGGAAGTTTTTCGTTGTGCATCTTCACATGTACCGCCTCCACCACGACAATGGCATTATCGACCACGATACCGATTGCCAGCACCAGTGCGAACAGTGTCAGCATATTGATGGAGAAGCCCAACATCTGCATAAAGAAGAAAGTCCCGACAAGCGAAACAGGAACGGCTATCGCCGGAATCAACGTCGAACGGAAATCCTGCAGGAACAAATATACCACGATAAACACCAGCAAAAAGGCTTCCAACAACGTCCGGAGCACAACCGAAATCGAAGCATCCAGAAATCGCGAAACATCGTACGATATATTATAATCCATTCCGGGGGCAAAACTGCTTTCCTTGATTTCCTCCATCTTGGCTTTGATATTTTGAATCACCTCACGGGCATTCGAACCCGGACGCTGCTTGATCATGATAGAGGCGGAAGGCTTGCCGTCGGTCATGGAAATCATATTATAGTCTTCCGAGTCGAACTCAATCGTCGCCACATCCTTCAACCGGAGAACCGAACCGTCCGGTAACGCCTTCAACACGATCTCGCCATATTCTTCGGGAGTGCTGAACTTCCCGCTATATTGCAATACATATTGCAACTGCTGCGGAATCTTATCCGAACTGATACCGGTCTTCCCAGGAGCAGCTTCGATATTTTGCGAACGGATAGCGGCGGTCACCTCCTGCGGTGACATATTATAAGCTGCCAGCCGGTTGGGGTTCAGCCACACGCGCATCGCATAATCGCGGCTACCCATGATCTCGACAAAACCGACACCGTCGATTCGCTTCAGCTCACGCAGGATATTGATATCGGCAAAATTGTACACGAACTTCTCGGTATGCGAACTGTCCGTACTCATGATGTTCAGATACATCAACATACTGTTTACTTCTTTCTCGGTAATCACACCGGCACGGATCACTTCTTCGGGAAGTTCATCGAGGACTGTCGTCACACGGTTCTGCACATTCACGGAGGCGACATCCGGATCGGTTCCTACCTTAAAATAGATCGTCGTCAGCGACATACCGTCATTCGTACAAACGGTCGTCATATAGGTCATTCCGGGCACACCATTGATAGCACGTTCCAAGGGAGTCGCCACAGTTTTAGCCATCACATCGGCATTGGCTCCCGTATAACGGGCCGTCACCGTAACGGAAGGCGGAACAATATCGGGAAACTGGGTAATCGGCAAAGAGGTAATAGCCAGCAAACCCAGAAAAACAATCACAACAGAAATGACACCGGACAGAATCGGGCGTCTGATGAATATTTCAAACATACGGCTTACTTATTATTTTCGACTTCATCAGACAATTCCAATTGTTTACGGACCGTTTCGGCATCCACAATCTCAGGCGTAATAACCATCCCGTCACTCACTTGCTGGACTCCTTCATAAACGATCAGCGTATTGTCAGGCAGGTCTTTCGTTACATAATAGGCACCGTGACGAGAGAGTGGTTCGAAACTGCGGACACTCACTTTGCCTTCTTCATCAACAGTATACACGTAAGTAAAATCCTGAATCTCGAATGTCGAACGTTGCGGGACCAGTATCACGTCTTCCATTTCTGTCAGCATACGGATTTTACCCGAAACACCATGTCGCAACAGGCGGTCCGGATTGGCAAAACGCGCACGAAAAGCAATGGAACCCGTACCACGTTCAAAATCACCTTCTACGGTTTCGACCGTTCCTTTGTACGGATAGGTTGTCTGATCCGACAGGATCAACTCCAGGTTGTTATACTCCGGCTGTTCCACTCCGCTCAACTGCGTACGTTTATATTCAAGATATTCTTTCTCGTTAATCTTGAAATAGGCAAACATTTCCGAAACATCCGTCAGGGAGGTCAACAAGCTGGACGGCGTGACCAAGCTACCGACCTTAAACGGTATACGGTCCACATATCCTTCGAAAGGAGATGTGATGGTCGTATAGGAATAATTCGTTTCCGCACGAAGCAAACGCGATTTGGCCTGCTGTACCCGCAAACGGGCGACATCGGCTTCCGCCAATGCCTGTTCCAAGCGGATCGGCGAAATGATGTCCTTTTCCACCAAGCGCTTTACACGGTCCGCTTCGACTTCCGCCATTTTCAACTCGGCCTGCACTTGCTTATAATTGGCCTGCGCCTCTTTGACCTCTTCATACAGTTCGGCAGAGGAAAGCTTGAACAAGACCTGTCCCTTCTTCACGTGCTCTCCTTCGTCAACCAAGACATCTTCAACGAACCCTTCCACTTTCGGTTTAACCTCCACAAACTGAACAGCCTGCACATCGGCTACATACGATTGAGCCACTTCGATACTCGTAGCTACCAGCTTCACCACCAGCGTATTGTCTTTACTTCCGGATTTTTTTTCATGACTCCGGTTACAAGAGGTAAAAAAGCTGGCTATTAAAAACAAAAAAGGTAAATAG
>ERZ1504303.39-NODE-39-length-22901-cov-8.915696_pt1 | contig 22901 bp, 9 predicted proteins | sample MGYA00571862_ERZ1504303 | MGnify/ENA primary metagenome ERZ1504303 (study PRJEB39906, sample SAMEA3182079) | gut metagenome | biome: human; feature: gut; material: Stool; isolation source: human stools | place: Canada | collected 2012-11-20 ... | reverse complement strand
AGATAAAGTTGTTGGTATCTATTTAAATTCATTACTTTTGTAGGAAAGAAAAACAAAAAATGTCATGAAAACATTCGATCAACTAATCATCACGACCGGCTTTTTGGCGTCTGCCTCTCCTGCGATGGCAGACGAAGAGCCGGAAGCGGACTCTGGACGCCCGAACATCCTTTTCATCCTTTCCGACGATCATACCTCGCAGGCGTGGGGAATCTATGGAGGAATACTGAGCGAATACGTGAAGAACGAGAATATCCGCCGCCTGGCGGCCGAGGGGTGCGTGCTTGACAACTGCTTTTGCACGAACTCGATCTCCGTGCCCAGCCGCGCGGCTATCATGACAGGCGCCTATAGCCATCATAACGGGGTCTATACGCTTGAAGACAGGCTCGATCCGGCTTTGGACAATATTGCGAAACGCATGCAGGAGGGAGGGTATCAGACTGCCCTTTTCGGCAAATGGCATCTCAAGACGCAGCCGTCGGGTTTCGACACCTTTTCGGTTTTCCATGACCAGGGGGAATATTGGGACCCGCTTTTCAAGACCGCGGAGGGCTGGATAGACGATGATAAAGGGAAAAGCGGCAAGGTGGAGAAGGGCTTCTCGACCGACCTGGTGACCGACAAGACGATCCGGTGGATCCGTTCGCGCGATAAGGACCGACCCTTCATGATGTGTTGCCATTTCAAGGCGACGCACGAACCGTGGGATTTCCCCGAACGGTTGAAACATATTTATGACGGAGTCACGTTCCCCGAACCGGCAAACATGATGGAGTTCGGGCCGGAAGAATCCGGGCGTACGTTCCCCGGACAACCGTTGGAAGATATGGCCCGCCGATGGGGGATCGCCTCGAAAGACCCGGATTCCTGGTGGTGCAAGTATCCGGAACTGCCTTTCTCCATAGAAGGAATGGACAAGGAAGATGCGCGCCGGAAAATCTATCAGAAGTTGATTCGCGACTACTTGCGTTGCGGAGCGGCCATCGATGACAATATCGGTCGCCTGCTGCGTTTCCTCGATGAAGAGGGGCTGTCCGAGAATACGATCGTAGTCTATGTCTCCGACCAGGGTTATTTCCTCGGCGAGCATGGCTTTTTCGACAAGCGCATGATGTACGAGGAGCCGCTTCGCATGCCGTTTGTTATCCGCTACCCGAAGGAGATCCCGGCCGGGACGCGCAATTCCGACATCATCCTCAATATTGATTTTGCTGCTACGCTGGCCGACTATACCGGGGTGGACGCCCCGTCGTGCAGCGAAGGCCGCAGCTTCCGCGACAATCTGAAGGGCGAGACTCCGCGCGACTGGCGGCAGTCCATGTACTATCGCTACTGGACGCACCACAAGATCCGTCCCGCCCACATGGGCATCCGCAACCATCGCTACAAACTGATGTTCCTCTACGGCGATCCGCTGAATGCGACCGGATCGGATAAGGCTCCCGTCACGCCGTCGTGGGAGTTCTACGACCTGCTCGCCGACCCCCACGAAGACCATAACGTCTACAATTCCCCCGCTTATGCCGGTGAAATCGAAAAGATGAAGCGCGAGCTGCTGCAACTGCGTCGCGAGGTTGGCGATACCGATGCCGCAACGCCCCGGATGCAGGAGATACTGGATAAGTATTATTGGTAATCCTCCTTTCTTCATCTTCTTGTACTCCAGCGGCGGCATCCCCATGATCTTGCTGAAGAGGCGGGAGAAGTAGTCGGTATCTTGGATGCCTTCTGGGAAAGCAAAGGGTTGGTAACCCCTGAGAAATACCGTGAATCATGTGCTCCGATCGTCCTGCTGGCGCGCCTTCAGAAGCGTGCTTACACAAATGCGGAGACCTTTACTGCGAAGATGGGCATCTATCATTTCGGTCCCGAAGCGATCCGTAAAGGGCAGTTGACTTGGCAGCTCGAAAGCGAAAGCGGAGAGATTGCGGCAAGCGGCAAGCAGTTTGGCCTTGTGGTCGATCCGGTTAAGGATATAGAGAAACGCCCGGCCATGCAACAATTGCTGACATCAGTCCGCAACTATGTCGCTTCCGACCGTTTTGCCCCGACTGTTACCCTGCAACTTTACGAACTCGATGCTTTGTTCGACTATAAAAAATCCAGGAGACGGAAACTCGTTCGGACGAAGCTATCAAGCAGTTATTAAATCAATAAACCGTATCTTTGCAGGAGACAAAGAAAGAATAATATCGATTTAATACGAATGAAAAAGGAATTTTGGCTAACTTGCATAAGCGTATGCCTATTGGCTGCCTGTTGCGAAAAGGAGTCACTGCCTGTCACACCGACAAGCAGTGACTTGCAGTTTGGTCACTTGGCCAAGACTTGGGATGAAGGAATCCCGTTGGGAAATGCCACAGTAGGAACATTAGTCTGGCAACGCGATTCTGTGCTACGTTTTTCGCTGGATCGAACGGATCTCTGGGACTTGCGCCCGATGGATAGTATTGCAGGACCGAACAATCGTTTTGCCTGGGTCTGTGAGCAGGTGAGGAAAGGAGATTATCTGCCGGTGCAGAAGAAGTTCGACCACCCCTATAATGCTTTGCCTGCCCCGTCTAAGATACCGGGGGCGGCTTTGGAGTTCCCGTTGAATATCGGAAAGGTTTTTTCCGTACATCTTTTCCTCAATAATGCCCTTTGTGAGGTGCTTTGGGAGAACGGGACGAAGTTGCAGACGTTCGTGCATGCCAGCGAGCCAGTCGGATGGTTTGTCTTCGAGAACCTGCCGGATACGGTTTCGCCGGAGATCATTGCACCCCGCTACAGCAATCCGGACGAGGTCGCAGGCGACAACTCGCATGCCGGTCCGGCCCTGGGACGCCTCGGATATAAACAGGGGACGATACAGAAGGAAGCCGGTACGACCACTTTCCATCAGGAAGGGTGGGGAGGCTTTTCGTACGATGTGGTCGTCCGTTGGCAGCAGAAAGGCGGCACGCTCAGCGGCGTATGGAGCCTGACTTCTTCTTTGGCCGCCGACCGGGCCGACCAGGAAACGGCAGAAGCGATGGAGCGTGGCGTGGAGGCAGACTACCGCTCGCATATGGACTTCTGGAAAGGCTATTGGGCACAGTCGTCCGTCTCGCTGCCGGATACGCTCCTGCAGAAACAGTACGACAACGAGATGTACAAGTTCGGGTCGGCTGCCCGCGAGGACTCTTATCCGATTTCCCTTCAGGCAGTCTGGACAGCCGATAACGGGATGTTGCCGCCCTGGAAAGGAGACTACCATCATGACCTGAACACACAGTTGAGTTATTGGCCTGCCTATACCGGCAACCATTTGCAGGAGGGGATGGGCTATCTGAATACCCTCTGGGAACAGCGTGATGTGTATAAAAAATATACCCGAGAGTATTTCGGGACGGACGGGATGAATGTTCCCGGCGTTTGCACCCTGACCGGCGAGCCGATGGGCGGATGGGTACAGTACTCCATGTCGCCGACGGTCAGCGCATGGCTGGGACAGCATTTCTATCTGCATTGGAAGTATTCGGCCGACCGCATTTTCCTGAAAGAGCGGGCCTACCCGTTTCTGAAGGACGTGGCGACTTATCTCGAACAGATCTCCACAGTCGATGCTGACGGAGTACGCCGGTTGCCGCTGAGTTCCAGCCCGGAAATTTTCGACAACTCGATCAATGCGTGGTTCAAGGATATGACAAACTATGACCTTTCCTTGATGCACTTTGCTTTCAATGCCGCTTCCGAGCTGGCTTCCGAATTGGGGTTGGCAGACGAGGCTGCCCACTGGAAAGCGATCGGTGCTCAACTGCCCGATCTGAACCTGGATGAAGACCGGGCTTTGACCTTTGCAAAAGGTTTCCCTTACGACCAGTCGCACCGTCATTTCTCCCACGCCATGTCGATCCATCCGCTCGGCCTTGTTGATTGGAGCCAGGGCGAGAAATCCCAGGAGATTATAAAAGCGACCTTGAAGAAGCTACAAGATTTCGGGCCTGATTACTGGTGCGGCTATTCCTATAGCTGGTTCGGGAATATGAAAGCTCGTGCCTTCGACGGGGAAGGGGCTGCCGATGCACTGCGTACCTTTGCCGAATGTTTCTGCCTCCCGAATACGTTCCATGCGAACGGCGACCAGACGAAAAGCGGAAAGTCGAAATTCACCTACCGTCCGTTTACTTTGGAAGGAAACTTCGCCTTTGCCGCCGGTATCCAGGAGATGCTGCTCCAGAGCCATACGGGCGTTATCCGGGTGTTCCCGGCTGTACCGGTTGCCTGGCAGGATGTATCTTTCGACAAACTGCGTGCCATGGGCGCTTTCCTTGTCTCGGCCGAAAAGGTGGCGGGGCAGGTGCGGCAAGTCCGTATCTTGCCCGAACAGGGCGGGACGTTGCGTCTGGCTATCCCTGAAGGATGCAAAGTCGCTTCCGTAACGGGCAACAAGGGAGATAAACTGGAGAAGGAGGGAGTCCTGATTCTGGAAACAGAGAAAGATAAAACAGTGACAGTACAATACAATTAACTTATATGAAACACGTAAACAAGATTTTAGCAGGATTGATAACCTGCTGCGTTATCCTCCTGCTCTCAGGATGCAGTCCCAGACAAGGGGAGAAGCACGATTTTTCTATCGGGAAGGGAACCTTCCTGCTGGATGGCAAACCATTTGTGATTAAGGCGGCGGAGATACATTACACCCGTATCCCCGCCGAATACTGGCAACATCGTATTCAGATGTGCAAGGCACTCGGCATGAATACGATCTGTATCTATGCGTTCTGGAATATCCATGAGCAGAAACCGGGCGAGTTCGATTTCAAGGGGCAGAACGATATTGCCGCTTTTTGCCGGCTGGCCCAGAAAGAAGGCATGTATATCATGTTGCGTCCCGGCCCTTATGTCTGCTCTGAGTGGGAGATGGGCGGACTGCCCTGGTGGCTGTTGAAGAAGGAGGATATCAAGCTCCGTACCAACGATCCCTATTTCCTCGAACGGACGAAGCTGTTCATGAACGAGATCGGCAAGCAGTTGGCCGACTTGCAGGTGACCCGGGGCGGGAATATCATCATGGTACAGGTCGAGAACGAGTATGGGGCATATGCTACCGACAAGGCGTATATCGCCAATATCCGCGATGCGGTGAAGGCAGCAGGCTTTACGGATGTCCCGTTGTTCCAGTGTGACTGGAGCTCTACTTTCCAGTTGAACGGTTTGGATGACCTGGTCTGGACGATCAACTTCGGGACAGGAGCCAATATCGATGCCCAGTTCAAGAAGTTGAAAGAGGCACGCCCCGATGCTCCGCTGATGTGCAGCGAGTTCTGGAGCGGATGGTTCGACCATTGGGGACGCAAGCACGAGACGCGCGATGCCGGGGTGATGGTTTCCGGTATCAAGGACATGCTGGACCGCCATATCTCCTTCTCGCTCTATATGGCGCACGGGGGGACGACTTTCGGACATTGGGGCGGTGCGAACAGCCCGGCCTATTCCGCCATGTGCAGCTCCTACGATTATGACGCCCCGATCAGCGAGGCGGGGTGGGCGACTCCCAAATACTACAAGTTACGTGAACTACTGACACAATATGCCGATTCCGGCCAGGTCATACCCGATGTCCCGGCAGCTTATCCTTTGATCGAGATCCCGGCGTTCACCGTCGGCGAAGTGGCTCCGCTGTTCGACAATCTGCCTGCTCCCCAGGCTTCGAAAGAGATTAAACCGATGGAGCAGTTCGACCAAGGTTGGGGAACGATCCTTTACCGGACGACTCTGCCTGCCGTAAAGGAAGGAACGACCCTGTTGATCGATGAGGTGCATGACTGGGCACAGGTCTTTGCCGATGGCAAACTGTTGGGCCGTCTGGATCGTCGCAGAGGTGAAAACACGGTGGTGCTGCCGGCTTTGGCAGCAGGAACGCGCCTGGATATCCTGGTGGAGGCGATGGGACGTGTCAACTTCGATGTTGCCATCCACGACCGTAAGGGGATTACGGATAAGGTGGAACTGATCAGCGACACCGGCAGACAGGAACTGGAAGACTGGCAGGTTTACAGCTTCCCGGTCGATTACGCTTTCGTACAGGACAAGAAGTATGCAGCGGGAGACAAACTCGACGGACCGGCTTATTACCGGACTACTTTCGAGCTGGATGAAGTCGGAGACGTGTTCCTCGACATGCAGACCTGGGGAAAAGGCATGGTTTGGGTAAACGGAAAGGCGATGGGCCGCTTCTGGGAGATCGGACCTCAGCAGACTTTGTTTATGCCCGGATGCTGGTTGAAGAAGGGAAAGAACGAGATCATCATCCTCGACCTGTTAGGCCCGGAAAAGGCTGTAGTGGAAGGCCGGAAGGAACCGATCTTGGATATGTTGCGGGCTGAAGCCCCGGCTACCCACCGTGAAGAGGGGCAGACGCTGAACCTGAAAGGTGAGAAACCGGTTGCCAACGGTGCGCTGAAACCCGGAAACGGCTGGCAGGAAGTGAAGTTTGGCCAGACTGTCAAGGGCCGCTATTTCTGCCTCGAAGCATTGGATGCACAGGATGGCAAGGACAATGCCGCTATGGCCGAGTTCTATCTGTTGGACGAAGACGGCAAGCCGCTCCCTCGCCAGCATTGGAATATCTCCTATGCGGACAGTGAAAGCACGCAGTGGGGTAACTTCACTGCCGATAAGATCTATGACTTGCAGGAATCTACCTATTGGAGCACGAAGCAGGGAGACAAATATCCGCACCAGGTCGTGATCGATTTGAAGGAAGAGCAGACGATATCCGGTTTCCGCTACCTGCCCCGTGCAGAAGAAGGATTCCCCGGCATGATCAAAGGATATAAGGCGTATGTGAAAGCTACACCTTTTGCGATGTAATTCTGTCTTCGCTCTTCCGGGCTAGCACAGGAACGAATAAAAGAAAAAAGGTTATAGGGAATTTTATTTTACCCTATAACCTTTTTTCTTTTACGTTTATAACGTATATGATTTTACCTTACAAGGTATATACTGTTTGTGGACGAGCCTTAGAAGATGTCTATTCCAGCAAGGGCGGCAGCCTCCGTACGGGCGGCGATTTCCGCTGCTTCCACTTGGACGTAGCGGGCTTTTACCGTTTGCTTGAAATGATGGTAGCGTTTGGACGGGTCGTTGATCAGGTTGCCGAATTCGAAGCGTTCCACCTCTTTCCAGTTCTTTCCGTCGTTGCTGATCCGGATGATACCGGCTACCGTGCCCTTACCGCCTTGTTTTTGCGGGGTGAAGGCAAAGCCGCTTACCGTTTGCTGGCTGCCGAGGTCGATGGCGAGGGATTGCGCGGTCTTGTCGGCTATCTTCCATCCCTTCTTGACCAGCCCGAACCGTTCCTGCAAGATAGCTCCCTTTTCTCCGTTCAGGATGGCTACCGCTTTCAGTTCGCTGTTTCCCATCAGGAAAGGTGCTTTATATTCGGTAGAGCCTGCCGATGGTTCCGTTCCGTCTGTCGTATAGTAGATCTTGAAACCTGCGTTCAGGTTCTCGGCAATGTTCTCGCCGTGCGCTTTCCAGCCGAATTCCTGTGCCATCGGTTCGATGGTAACCAATCCGTCCATGCTTCTCTGTGCGCTCAACCGGGGCGGACGGGCTTTGTAGTGATGGGCGGAGATGGTGCAGATGGCGGGTGTCAGGCGGGATTCGAGTATGCGGACCCGTATCTTGTCCGTCGTGACATCCGGGAAGCGCAGGATTCGCTTGTAGCCGATGTTGGTGGCATGGGCGATCTCTTTCCATCCTCCGTCGATCCAGGCATCCACGGCGTGTCTTTCCACCCGTTCCCCGTTGGTGGCAATCGCTTCCTGGAGAACCAAACGGTTGAGGGTGACAGGTCGGGGAGTGGAGATGACGATTCCCGCCCCGTCCTTATCGGCCGTCACATAGGTGTCTGCATTTTGGTCGAGCACCTCTTTCGGGCCTTCTGCCTGACGGAACAGGTCGGTCCCGTAGGTTTCCCGGATTCGCTGGCCGGTTTCCTTCAGCACGGCTACATCCGTCGGAGAGAATTTCCCGTTCCGGTTGGGCGGGATGTTCAACAGGAAGGTGGAGTTGCCTCCTACGGCGCGTTCATAGATGTCGAACACATCGTCGGTGCTTCGTACTTTCTGGTGCGTGTCGTCCCGGTAGAACCAGCCTTCGCGGATGGAAGTGTTGGTTTCGGCCTGCTGGTAATGCAGGTATTTGGCTTTATAGAGCTGTTCACGGCTTCCGAGGTCTTTGTCGGTCATATCGGCGAAGTTCGACATCGTGTCCGGATTTGCCAGGTAGGGGATCACGTTCCACTCGGTTGACCGTGTGCCGCCGGCTTCATTGCCGCACCACCGGACATCTTCCCGTCCGAAGATAACGGCGTTGGGGGCAAGTGCCTTGATCAGTTTTTTCCAGGCGGGATAGTTGTAGGTCTGTCCGCCTTTCCGCTTGGGATGTGCCCCGTCGAACCATACTTCGTGGATCGGGCCGTATTCGGTCAGGATCTCGAAGAGTTGGTTGAGGAAGTATTCGTTGTAGTCGTCCACTACGAATTCGAAACGGGTCTTGTTGGCAAAAGGCCGTCCGGGGACTTCCCGCGGGATGGTCCGTTTGGTGTATGGGCTGAGGTTGCCGTACAACCCTTCCGGGTTTTCGATATGGTACAGGTCTGCCGGTGACAGATAGACGCCTAACTTCAATCCGTATTTGCGGCAGGATTCGGACAGGTCTTTCAGGATGTCGCCTTTGCCGTCGCGGAAACCGGTGGACATGATGCCGTGTTTTGTGTAACGGCTTTGCCACAGGACGAACCCGTCATGGTGCTTGACCGTCAGAATCACCATCTTCATGCCGGCTGCTTTCATGGCCTCGCACCACTGGTCCGTGTCGAGCTCTTTCAGGTCGAAGACTTTCGGGTCTTCCTTTCCGCTTCCCCATTCCAGGCGGGTAAAACTGTTCGGCCCGAAATGGATGAAGGCGATAAACTCGTTTTGCAATGCCGCCAACTGGTTGGGCGAAGGCACGACATGGGCCGCTTTCGCGATGATGTCCGCATGGCTGTCGCCAGCTTCGACCTTGATCGTGTTCTGAAATTGCATCTGCTTGTCCTGGGCTTGCCCCTGTAGGGACAGCATGGCTCCGAGCAGGAGGATAAAGGTGTGTTTCATGTTTATAAATGATTATTTGGAGATATTGAAATTGTTTGTTTCTACTATTTGCCCATCCCGGAGGAAGACTACCTGGTAATCCGCCTTATCCGTCCATTTCCCCTTTTCAGGGGTAAAGGTGAGGCTTGCTTTTTCATACGGTTGCAGGGGCTTGACCGTATGACGGCCCATTCCTGCCCCGGCTTGCTTGATTTCGACTGTCATTTCTCCTGATACCGATAGTCCGAAGTTCTGGATTTCCAGTTCGACTTCGTTCCGGCCTTCCCGGTAAACGGGACGTCGGCAGGACAATAGAGCCGGCTTGTAATCGACATAAGGCAGGTTCGCATATCCGAACAACAGTTTTCCGTTTTTATCCTTTCCGATCATCTTCGGAGCGAATTCATCCGGTGTGATGCCGCTTCCCTTACCGTCGAATGTCAGGATAAGGTCTTTTCCGGATGCTTCGGTTTTGACCACTTTACACCCTCTGCCGAAGTTCACTTCGTTGTATGAACCGAACCGCAGGGACGGCACATCGATCTCCCGGAGCGGGTCGAAGCCTTCTTCCGCCAGGACCTTGACCCGGATGGTTTCAGTGGAGGCCGTTATCGGTGTTCGGTTCAGGACGGATAATAGCATCCCCTTGTTCATCGGGATACAGATATTCTTCGAACTGTGGTTGTCATTGCCATGATCGTCCCATTTGACGGTGTCGATGACGGCAAAGTTCATCTGCTCTACACGTCCTTGTTTGTCTTGGAAGACTTTAGGGCGTTCGTATTTGAACCAATGCTCGACATGCCCGTCCCGATGGAAGGAGATGCCGGGCACATAGGCTTCCCCTTGTTCCGTCACCCAATGGATGCCGTCTTTGGAACGTTGGTAGAAAGCGATACGTCCCAGCCAGTCATTCACGATCAGGTGGTATTGCAGGGAGTCCCGCCAGATGACCGGGTCCTCGAACTCTCCTTTGACAGGCGGATAAACCCGCTTGTCCGTGATCTGTTCGTAAGGGGCGATGCCGTCTTTGCTGATCCAGATGCCTCCTCCCCGGCAAACCATCAGATAAGAACCATCCTGCCTTTTGGCAAAGCTGAGGTTGCTCAGTCCTTCGATGATCTTCCGGTCGCGGGGATTGAACGTGAACTTTCCGTATTGCCAGGGGCCGTTGACCTGGTCGGCTATATAATATCCGTCGATGACATATACGACGATCCGGCCGTCGTTGAGGACGAAAGCCTCCGGGTTATGCCCTTTCCCGATTGTGTCTTGGATGGTGAAAGGCCCATGCAGATGATCGCCGGTTGCATGATAAACGGTTGAATTGGGCCATTCCATATGCCCTTTGGGAGCGCTTTCCGGCCATCCGCATACGAACAGATGGTATTTCCGGTCCGGCGTTTGGAGGATATTGCCTCCCCAGAACGAGATGTCGGGATGTTCGATACCGTTGTCGATATACCGGGGGCGTACGCTGTCCGCTCCCCACGTGTCCCCGGAGAGCGTGCCATCGGGCATTGCTTCGAAACGGTCCATGTAGCGTCCGCCTGTAATGAGGTGCTTCCATTCTGCCGGCCGTTCTCTTTCCGTGATTTGGGCGGTGAGTGGCAGGGGAGCCAGACAGGCTGTTGCTAATAGTAATTTTAATTTTTGTATGTTCATATGCTTCTGTATATACGATAATTTGCCCAGCAACGATTGTTACAAGGCAAATATAGCAGTCTTTCTTCACATAGTTAGTAAATGGATTCGGGTTTTTCCCGCGAAGCAGGTCCATACTGCGCATGATCAATTCTCTATCACTTCTAAAACATGGTGTTTTATCATATGATTGGAAACCAGCGTATTGCCTTCTTTCGCTTTTGAAAAAGCATATGAAATAATCGAATAAACAAATGTAAAAACGAATATAATAGGTATTAAATTGGAGAAATACGGTTCTTCATTTCACAAAAGTCCTCTCTTTTTTTAGCAGAAACAAGCACATAATTCCGTAAACACCCCCATGTTGCCATCCTTAACATCCGGGTGTAGAGAGTCGGTACATCCGGGTGTAAGAGGGGGCAACATGGGGATGTCCAGCAACTAAAGTGCCTTGCCGAGCAATGAAAACCACCCGGTTTTACCGATTTTACAGTCGTTTTTGCATAAAATAATCGAGTGATTTGTTGCGTATTTTGTCATGGTTGCAATATTTATACTTGAAACGTAAGCTGAATGTCTTGTTTCCATACCTTATCTTATAACAGGGAATATTCATTTTTCAAGCAGGATGATCATACCACTTCTCCCCATAATTTCGCATTGTTCCAAGTTGTTCAGCCGGCTACCCCATTGTATGTCCCTTATTTCCGGCAATGAAATCGTAGCTGGGTGGAAACCTAATGCTTTCTCATCGATGGATATTTTTGCCTTTTGTGGTAGATCCGTCCAATTGGCTATCACGAGAAGAGCTTTATTTTCATTCGTATAAACGGTTGCAAGGAGATTTGCATTGTCCGTTTTAACAGGGTTGTTTTCATCCCAATAGCCATGCATGGTTGCTTTATCCATTCCGAACGAATCCCACAATTGCCAGAGTGGAACAGGATTACCGCTCCAGGGTAAACGGGGAAGCATTCCAAATACCATACCCCGAAAAGGATTGCGTGCGTCCAGTGTCTCGCTTAACAAGCCAAACGGAATACCAGACATTTCCACCAACCAGAAGTCTACCGAGTTGTCAGCTTTGAAACCTTCGCCAATCCAAGTGCGATCGATGTAAGGGAGAAGCTCTGTATAAAGATGCAGGGAGTTGGCATAACCTGCCCACTGGTTCATGTGGTTCCAAGAGTGAATGTCGATCAGGCGTCGCTTGCCGTCTGCATCGAGGATGCGTCGAGCACGTTGCAGCGTTTTACGGTCAAGAGCACTATCGTCAATATAAATGCCGTCGACTCCCAAGTTTTTCACCATCCAGTCCAGTCCGGCCAGATAATAGTTGTTCCAACGGGAATCGGGAGTCGTTATAACGGAGATGTCCATATCACCTGCATATTTTCCCTCTTCGAAAGCGTTATACCAAGCAGGGATGAAATGCGTGGCAAGGTTCTTGTTCAACCACTCGTTCGGTCCGTTACGATGAATTAATGTACGCGTATCCTTTCCGGGACCGTCATGGATCACTTCTCCGCCCAAACTACGCAAAGCCCATAGTTCGGGGATTTTCACGGTCAGTTCCCGTGTCGTGTAATATAAACGGACACCGAGATTCTTACTATGAGCTTCAGAGATGAAACGTTTCAGATCGGCGACTGATTCGTCATAATACGGATAGTTGATAAAAGGATAAATATCTTTCTTATGATGGACATTGATCAAGTTTGCTCCGGCTTTCAAAGCTGCCGGAATATAACCAGCACTTACGTTGCTGTTCGAGTGGTAGAAACGTTCTGTTGCCTGTAATTTCAAGTCAATCGGTTTAACAGGGGTGATTTGCATATCGAAATTGTAGTGCAGGATTTCGTTTTTGCGTGAACAGCGTTCGCCACTGTAAACGATCATTCGTGTTTCACCATCTTCTTCCGGCTGGATGCGGATACCACCTTTGTTGTTATTTCCCCAGGAAACAGGCAGGTTCAGTTTACCAAGTGCGTAATAGATATTGACTAACGGACGCACAAAATTCTCATCCATGAAATGAAGGTTAAGGCCGGCGTTGACATTTCCCATCCAGATTTTGTCCTGTTGTTTATCAGTGTCCCATTTCCATGATATCAGCGTGTCTGGACGAAATCCGCCTTTGTGCCCCAATCCCATCATATATTTGGATGCATAAGTCGTGTAAGGGACTTCCAAACGTATATCTTTGATTTCGATATCTTGTTTCGGTTTGACTTGAAGACGGATATTACTAATACCGTCGAACCCGAAAGTTCCCTGACATACTACATTGAAGTTTTGGCTCTTTAGTATCGTTTCCCAACTAATGGAAGCGTTATTACGGTTAGTGATACGGAGACTTCCTGGCTTCAAGGCTTCCTGTCCATTGAAAGTTTCGATAATAAATGCCATTTCCTTTGCCAGTACGGCATTTGAGATAGAATCACTGAGTCTGTTATTGGCATCATAACAAGTGGTTATCCTGCAAGGTAGCCCACTCGAAGAAAGTTCAATTTCGCCGCCCAACCAGGAAAGAGTTTTCTTCCGGATAGTTACAGGTGTATAAGGTGCAGTCGGTTCATCGGCATTTCCCAGTGTGGAGTTGAGCCAGCGCAGACGGGTTTTCCGCCAACCTTCGTTATCTCCATGATTGGCGATCGGTGAGCCGGACACGTTTAGCTCAATTGCTATTTCGACAGGTTGGGAGCTTCCTTCCTTCACAAAAGCTTTTCCTTTATATATCCCTTTGGCTGATGCAGGGATGTCCATCCCGATCCATAGTGCCTGTACATATCCTTTAGGGATACAGACGGTTTTCCGGAATGTTTGTCCGTCGGTATCGGTGCCTTCCTGGTTGAAACATTGGAATGAGGTGGATTTTATTTTATTTCCATCGGCATTTACCAAGTCGGAGAATGAAACGGAGACACCTTTCAACTCCTTGAAAGGTGTGAAAACACCGATTTGCCACGTATAGAATTCACCAGGTTGACAGTCTCCTTTCAATTGTAGCCAAGTGTCGAAAACGCGTTCCGTCCAACGGGCCGGAATGATTTGATCAAGACGGATATCATGCATCCGATCTTCAGCAAAACAAAAATAGCCTGCTGCCGGTTTCTGTGTCAGCAATTTTTGTAGAGCCGTATCCGAGGTAGCCTGTCGCATTTCGGAGTCCTGTTCATTAACAGTTCCGGTACGTTTCAAGTCGTCGAAAGCATTCGTGATTGTCTCCTGAGCTTTCAAGTCAACATTACTCCAGGCAAGGAGCAATACAACGACTGTTAGGAATGTTTTCTTCATATTTGTTTGTTTTTTATTCTATTATATACCAATTATAGCCTTTTGCCGGAATCCTTATTCTCAGTAGAATCGTATAATCGCGCGACAAAGTATGGAGAACCCCTTCTTTGCCTTGCTCTTTTACAACCGCCTCCGTGGTCAATCCTGTATAGTAGAGAGGTAGTTTGACGGTACGCTCCATCGGCTCGTCGGTAGGATTATAGACCATGACAAAACCTTTCTCTTTTTTACCGGGAGCGACATGCATGATTCCGTCCCAATCTTTACCGTCAGGACGGCGTAAGTGGATCACTTCGCTGTTTAGAATATAACGATATCGTTTATACCAGTCGATGATTTCTTTTACCGTCTGTTTTGTCTCCTCGGTATCATAAAGCCGATGTCCCCGGTAACAAGCCTGTACACCGGTTCCATAGTTTTGCATCATGTGTGCCCGATAGTCGGCAAGATGTTCGCTGAGCGGTTCCAATGTAGCGGCTGCTCCACCGCCATGATACTGGGTGAGAGGCACAAAAGTCCAACACATACTCGGAAGCCGTTCCCAAAGACCGTCATACATGACTTGTCTGCCCAGAACCAACTGACGTTCACGCGGTAAAGACCAGTTGACTTCACGATAACCGATTCCGACTTTATTGCCTCCGTTCAGCAGATAGCCATAATCCGGGATATTCATATAAATACCATTTTCACACATCCATCGGTATAGGTTCTCAATTTGTTTACGCTGTTTCCATTGGGAATCTTTCAGCCCTTCATGGTGAGCGTGAACGGTTGAAGCACAAACATTCCCCGGATAGGAACCGTCGTTTTCAAACACGGTCATACCTGTCTTTTCGAAAAACTGTTTGATCTTTCGGAAATAGTCATAGCCCCAATCACTGCAAAGACAGGGAGAACTGCCGAAAATCATTCCGCCTCTCTTACCAGTTTCGGGATTTATCACATCCACATCATCGCTGATCCAACGACTCGATAGCAGCGAATATCCCCCCAACTCGATACCGCGGGAGTCGGCATAGTCGCGCAATTCCTTAAACTTGGCATAGTTGGCCGGTGATTCGTCTTCCATGTTAAGGCCAGAGCCAAAGCTAATGATCAGCATTTCGTAGCCGGTATCTGCACATTGATCTATTGCCTGCTTTACGATCTTAGTATCACTGGATGTACAATGCATGAAGATCGGGTTTTCGGTTGTCCAGGGAGCAATCGTCCGATACATCCGTTTGACAAATAGCCCTTTTCGGTCTCTGTCTTCACTATCGAAAGGCATCAGCCAAGTATGGAAACTGGAAAAAGAACCGCCATTGCAGATTCGCTCGTCCGGTCCCATTGGCAGTTTGACCTCTAACAGGCAAGGAGTCAGCAGTGGATAATTACACTGCGAAGTGTAGCGCGGATCGGGATTCCAGTGCTCGGTCTTGTCGGCAATCTTTTCGATGAAACCCAGAAAACCCCAATCGCTTTCGACATGGATATTGGGTTTGCGGAACATTTCCGGACTCTTGGCTTCCACCGGAGACTCTGGCTCGGCCATAGCTAACTGTTCTAGGACGAAAGAATCGAGATTGATATCCGCACCTGTCCGGTTTTCAATCTCAAACCATTTGGAAATACAAGGCAGACCGTCATAAAGGGCGTAATGTAGTTTGACTTTTACGCCTTTCAGTTCGTCCGGCCCTTCTAATAGAAAGGTCAGCTGTTTGCCGGACGGGTTCCGTTTTTTTTCCAATGCCCATCGTCTACTTTTCCAGTTAATACGCGGGGTGATTTCTGAAATCCGAAAATCGATGACACGGAACGAATTGGCAAAAGGCTCCATCCGGTCGAGCCATTTGTACTGGGTGTAACCAAATTCGGGTTGACCGTCCAAGCCACCCAGCGAATAGTTTTTGCCATCAAGCGTCAAAATCCCTTCATTGCTCACGGCACGCAGCATATTCTCTCCGGTCATCAGATTTTGGATATCGACTGTCGCCAGGTTTGGAAAAATGCGGAATACGCGACTGACTAGTCCATTGCTCAATACGATATCTTTTCCTTGGTTTGCCTGATAAACCTTTGCTTTGGCTTCCTGGTTACAGATCAGCCAATCGTAACTAGGTGACGGCAAGGGCAGGCAGACTGTTTCGAGTTGTCCGATTTTCTGTTGCAGGGATCGTTCCACTTCTTTAGACATGGAGGCAATCTCTCCTTGGTATTCGGGAGCGACTAGAGACGGTCGAATTTCGAAATAGGTAATGACGGCCTCCAACCAATCAGCATGATCACCGCTAAGTCCATCATTTGCACTTTCCGCTTCCAGTTCCAAGATCTTGATTCCTTCGACGGGAAGAGAGATTGCTCTGGCAGTCTCGCCTCCACGCATGATCCCGCTGTTATACAGTTCTTTCCCGTCTCCGGTGATTTTGAAGACTACACTTCCCTTTTCCACTTCCCCGTTTCCTTTTCCCGTACCGACATATTGTTTGCGGCCGTTTGTCTGGTCGTAAAAGAGCATCGTCCCGTCGGTCAAAGGAATCTTGGCAAGATGGCTGTCCTTGTAATTAACCGACTGGTCGTTGATACCGATCTTGCATGTGAAAAGGGATGATTTTCCCTGAAGTGAAATCTTTATTTTGCTGTTTGCCTGTACACCGATACCATCCGTAAAAAACGTACCAGCTACCCGTAAAGGTTCACCTGTGACTGCTTTGCCGGATGCCGGAGTCCCGTATGGCTGATAGATGGAGGAGAGGTTCATCTCCGATAGTTTTATCTTGCTTGTCTGTGCCGTCAGACAGGGAGTCACACAGCAGAAACAAGCAAGAAGGATTTGTCTTATTGTCATAATATAATCTTTTTGAGGAGTTATTCACCCAAATTCTCAAAGATGTTACCTTCATGAATCTCATCTGCCTCGATTTCATCCTTATAATACTCGGTAGCAAGACGAGCATACTTTTTATACAGGCGGGTAGCGGTTTCCACCTCGTCTCCTTGTGTGATAGGGGTACGGACTTTATCCGGAGTGGAAACAAATTGAAGTTCCCAGTCTCCTAAAGTGCTGTAGAAATCATTGGCACGGAAAGACTCACGGCCGTGCGTTTGCGGTAAATCTTTTTCGCTGTAATTTGTCCCGGCATCGAGATGATCCTGAAGCATAGCGTAGAACTTTTCCCAGCGTTTCAGATAATATCCGTCTATCAATCCCGTCCATTCCCGCCATGAGTAGTCGAAGATAAGCGGATCGCCATCGGCCCCCCACACTGTTACAAGCGCGGTTGCGTCTTTTTCAAATAGATCTTTTTCTTCGCTATTATCCCCCCAGCTACGAGCCTGCGTCAACCATTTGTCAAAGTTGAATTCCGGACGCGTACGCAACAGTTCATCGGCATCGCGCAACATTTCGAGAAAACGGTTGCTATGCAGGGCGAATGCTTCCTTGTCTTTTTTACGGAACGCCTCTGCCGCCTGTTTATGGATAGCCTGTCCGAGGTTGGACATCAGCTGGCGCTGAATATCGACAATATCAAAACGATAAGGATCGGAACCTTTCAGTCTGCCGGCATCTTTCAGCAATAAGCCTTCGGCCTGGACTACCGACAGAGGAGAGTAGGGTATCCCCAGGCCGGCGTTCGGGCCGGATTTTTTTACGTTCACAGCTGGACGGGCGGCGATGATGGAACTGCGTTCTGTCCCGTTTGTTCCGGGGCGATAGGGCCCTTCTAACAGATGCAACCAAGCCTGATGCGCGTTTTCGGACGGTTTTCCGTAGCGACGGTCTGCGTAACGGCAGAGCCATTCTTCGATATTGACTTCATCTTTATGGAGAGGCATTTCAAAAGCCAGATCATAATATACCGGATTTTGCTCGATAGACTCCATAAAGAGACCGGAACCACAAACATTCGGATTCTTTTTCACCGCATTTACATATTGGTTGGAAGCAAGCAGACGCAAATCTCCGTGCAGGTTGATACGTCCCCCGAAGTTATGCAGATTTCCGGCAACAAGCGGATACCCCCAGCAAGCATTTTCCTGCTGGCTTTTGGCCCCGTTCAAGTCCAGGATCAGCAGATTCTCTTTCGGAACAGCTTTCACGATCGGTTCGCGAAGACTCCATGCTTGCATGGCCCAAATCGAATTCGGATCAAAATCGTTGAAAAGTTTATGGATAGCGTTACCAACGGCACGCAGATATTCCGGTGTATCGACAGGCGGCTGGCTTTCGTGAAACGGATCGGCCGCATAAACACCGTGCGCTCCGTAGAGTTTCTTTTCTTCTTCCAGGAAGTCACGTCCGATCACTGTGAATAAAGAATCAGTCGGGTCCAACTGTGCAGCCCCGGTAAAACCGCACCAGGAAGGCTGCAACTGTATCTTGGCATCCGGGTATTTTTCTTTCAGTTCACGCGGAACATAGCCGGAGAATCCTTGTTGAATGGGTTGCATCCCCAATTCCAACTCCCGGTCGATAATCTGTTTTCCCAAAACGATATGCTTGTCAATCCAAGATTTGGGGAGTGGCCCTCCATAGCTTTGCAAGTTCTGCATCCATTGCCATGCGAAATGTCCCGGACCGGCCAGAAACTGGCGAGCCTCTTCATCTGTAAACTTATGTTTGAGTAGGGTATTGTACCAAACAGCTTCCAGCCCGACAACAGACAAAGGCATATTAATCGAGTTCATTGCCATAAAGTCAAGCTCTCGCTGCCAGCGTTCCCAATCCCACCAGGCAGCCGAGTAACTGACCGTACAATAATTCATATAGACACGGTATTTGCCGTTGATCGTGTTTTTAACGGGGGCGGGCATGGGCAATTGCTTCGGCAGGTCCAGTTGATTGCCGAACCAGGAAACATGTGCATTACAAGTGTATTTCAAATATTGGTTGAACGCCGTCGCCAGTGAGATCGTGTTATTTCCACGCAGTACGACTTTGCCGTTGTCGGACGTGATCTCGTATGCATCCATTCCGTCGATTGGTTCCATTAATTCCAGTTTGAATTGTTCCCCGTATCCGGGAGTCACACGTTCGATCAAGTCGTAGGCCGCCTGTATCCGCGGGTCATTTTTACATCCTGTACACACCAGGATGAAGGTAAGCAGTAGTAATTTAAGTTTCATTCTGTTTGTTGAATTATGTTATTCGATGATGTACCAATTATAGCCTTTTGCCGGAATCCGTATCTTCAGTGAGATGGAATAATCGCGGGCGAGCGAGTACTCCTTCCCATTTTTGTCCTGTTCTTTTACGATTGCCTTATTTGTCAGTCCCGTATAATATAAAGGAACTTCGATTTCTCTCTCTATCGCGATATCCAACGGATTATAAACGGAAATGAAGGCTTTCCGCTTCGATTGCGGGTTGACATGCATGATGCCATCCCAATCCTGTCCGTCCGGACGTCTCAAATGGATAATGTCCGAATCCAATATTTGGCGGTACTGCTTGTAGAAAGCAACCCATTGGGTCACCAGTTTCCGGGTTTGTTCCGTGTCATAGAGGCGGGGACCACGATAGCAAGCTTGCACACCGGCACCGAACAGGTTACGCAGCCTTGTCTCATAATGAGACAAGTGTTCGTTCAACGGTTCAATAGTGGCAGCCGCTCCACCACCGTGATATTGGGTGAGGGGAACGAACATAAAGCCCATGCTGGGCGTTTTCTGCCAGGTACCATCGTAGATATTCTGCCGTTCGATAATTTCTTGGTAGGACCTTGGCAGGGACCAGTTGGTTTCAACATACCCCATCGGAGTTTTGTTGGAACCCATCAGAAAATACCAATCCGGGACATTCAGATAGATACCTTTTGCCCGGCACCACTGATAGAACGAGCTGATCCTATTCCACTGTTTCCACTGCGAATCCAGATATCCTTTGTGCCCACTGTGGACAGTAGAGGAACAGGGATCGCCGGGATAGGAACCGTCGTTCTCGAATACGTTCATACCGGTCGTATGGAAGAAGTTCTTCAGACGCTTGAAATAATCACTACCCCAATCTGAAGCGATACAAGGAGAAAGCCCGAAACGACTGCCTTCTTCGCGTGTCTTTGCCGGATAGCCCGTATGATGGCTAATCGCCGCATCTTTCGGTTTGGCACCACGGCTTGCTAATAGCGAATAGCCACCGATGGCAATGCCTTTGTCAGCAGCATAGCTATTCAAAGCTTTCATGCGTTGGAGATAAGATACCGAATCGTTTTCGATCTGGAAACCGCTACCGAAGGTCATGATTACCATTTCGAAGCCGACAGCCGCACATTGGTCGATTGCCTGTTTGACAGCCTGGTCACTTGATTCCCTTACGTGCATAAAGATCGGATTCTCCTGTGTCCAGGGAGCCATCATGCGCCAGAATCGACACTCGGCAAGTCCTCGTCTTTCCTGGTCTGTCGCATCGCGGAGCATTTCGAAGGCACGGCAGGAGGTGAAACTTTCTCCCGGTGCAATCTCTTCAGCCGGTCCTAACAGAGGTGTTACTTCCAACCGTGCCGGCTTATATTGGCCGTAATAGCGGATACCGGTAAACTCGTATTCCGGATGATCGAATACCCAACGGACGGCGGGATTGTCTTTCATCGCTTCCATATCTCCACCCATCGCATAATCCGTAACGACGAACAGTTGGGTGAAACGGTCGATATAGTCACGCGGAGCATCTGTCTGTACTGGTCTTTTGCGATAATCTTCCGTATAGTATCCCGTTTTTTGTGCCATCATGCGCACCTCATGGGGCTCACCATAGTGGACTTTCGGGGCAGTCTCAACCAACGCAAGAACTTCTGATTTGAATGAATCCAGTGTAACAGCCTTTTGTCCGTTGTTTTCGATCTCGATCCATTTAGACAGGATCGGAGCTCCATCATATAGTTCATAGACGATACGGATGGTTAACCCTTTGCATTCGTCTACAATTTTTCGGGGAGCCCTATAAGTGAAGGTGATGCGTTTGCCGGGCACAGGCCACGGATATCGATTGCTAATCCAGGCCTCGTTCGGTTTCCAAGGAAAGCGTTCTTTTGTTTCGCTAACCGTATAACCAGCCAAGACAAATGCCGAATCGCACAGCTGCATGCCGGACAGGAAATCTTTTGTCAGGAAATTATGGACAGGCTGCCCTTCCAAACCTCCGACTGGATACTCTTTTCCATTGATGACAAGCACGGCTTCCGGTCGCACGGCACGCAATTCGTTTTGTCCCGTCATCAGATTATCCAGTGCGATTGTCGCACCGTTGGGCGTTAGTGAAAAGGAACGACGAAGAAGACCGTTTGTCAATTCAATTTGTTTCTTATCCGATGAAAGATTGACCTCCGTCTTATACGGGCTTCCGTCGATCAGCCAATCCTTGTTTTCGGCAAAGAGCGGTTGCTGTAGTAAGATACAGCAAAAAGCAAGAATCGTGTTTTTCATGTATAACTATTATTTTTTACTGATGTCCTATAGACGAACAAAAAAAGCGTTACCCTATGGCGGGTGACGCTTTTTTTGTTATTGCACTATTTTCAGGCTCCTCAAATCACTGCCAGAGACATTCTGGAATACGCTGAGTCCGAATTCCGGGATTACGGCCAGCACATGGTCGAATACGTCGGATTGAATGCCTTCGTAAGGAACCCAGTCTTTCACGGAGGAGAAGAAATAAAGTTCGATCGGAATACCGGTTTCTGTCGGTTGCAACTGGCGGACCATGCAAGTCAGTTCCTTACTGACCTCTGGGAGGCTTTTCAGATAATTGACCAAGTAGGCGCGAAACACACCGATATTCGTTTGCCGACGGCCGTTTACGCGGATGGAATCGTCGATCCGGTGCGCCTCGTTATAGGCGTTCAGTTCTTTTTCTTTCTCGTCGATATAGTCTGTCAGCAAGGAGATTTTGCGGAATTTGGCCAACATCTCAGGAGTACAGAAACTCACGCTGTTCATATCGATATTGATGGAGCGCTTGATCCGCCGTCCGGGAGATTCTGACATCCCACGCCAGTTCTGGAAAGCATCGCTCACTAAGGCATAAGGGGGAATCGTCGTGATCGTATTGTCGAAGTTCTTGACTTTGACTGCGTTCAGCGTGACTTCGATAACCGTCCCGTTCGCCCCATATTTCTCCATCGTGATCCAGTCGCCCGGACGCAGCATATCGTTGGCGGAAAGCTGTATGCCGGCTACGAATCCTAAGAGCGTATCCTTAAACACCAGCATCAGGATAGCGGCGGAAGCGCCTAGTCCGGCGAACAGCGTCGTTGGTGATTTGCCGATCAGAATGCTGATGATCAGTATAAAACCAATAAAAAAAACGGCTACCTGCAATAGTTGGATGAAACCTTTCAGCGGCTTGTTCTTGAGTGATTCCTTCCGGTTATATATTTCATGCACGACGTTCAGGGAGGCACTGATGAAACGAAGTGAAACGGCAATGATGTAGATCTTGCATATCATTTGCAGGATTCCCAATATCTTGGGCGTCTCATCAACCGGGAAAGCCAGTGGCAACAGCACATACACCAGGATGGCAGGGATCATGTGCATCAGCTTGTTGATAATCTTGCGCTCAACGATCAAGTCGTCCCATTGGTTGCGGGTTCTCTTCGCAAGCCGTTTGAACATATTCAGAAAAATATAGCGGCAAGCATAGTCGATGCCGACCGTTACGGCAATGATCAGCAGCAGGACGATCGTATTGTCCAGTTCATTTGCCGAACTGCTGATAATCCCCCATTCGATCAAATGATTGTTAATCCATTCTTGTATTGCGTGCATATCCTTAAATGATTAGTTAAGTATACTTGTGATAACCTTGAATTTGTATACAAAACTAACTCTGTATCTTATACACATCGCCGAGCCCACGAGACC